>ERZ1026854.55-NODE-55-length-85782-cov-21.076767_pt1 | contig 85782 bp, 77 predicted proteins | sample MGYA00380157_ERZ1026854 | MGnify/ENA primary metagenome ERZ1026854 (study PRJEB33269, sample SAMEA4719793) | human gut metagenome | biome: human-associated habitat; feature: organic feature; material: feces | place: Cameroon | collected 2013-10 ...
AACCAGTGACACGAGGATTTTCAGTCCTCTGCTCTACCAACTGAGCTATCTGGGCCAGCGACTTAATCCTACCTGCAATCCTGTTTCATGACTGCTCTGCGTCACAACAATCGTAGTCTACACAAATTTCGTCCAAATGTCAAGTACCTTATCAAAAAAATTTTAAATTTTTGCAATTATTCCTCTATCTCCTACAAATGATACGGTTAAAACTCCTCTTCTTCCCCGTACCATTGCAGTAAAAGCTCCACCACCCGGTTGTAGCTGATCATGCCATCCGAAACACCATTCAATTTCAGTGAAGCATTGGTCAACGTATCCGAAACGCTGTCCACTGTCTCCGTATTCATCACGGCTTTCCCGTTGATCCTCTCCCACTCCTCTTCTGTGACAAAAATATTATCCCTCTGCACCCGTTGTAATACCTGTAACGGATGCACCGCCTCTCTGGCTGCCGCATAACTATCCGGATCCGCCAGCCTCGTCTTGTACAGATCGTTTGCCACATAATTCAGCACACTTAAGTAACCCGCATATTGAAAAGTACTGTCATCCGACTCCACACAAGCCAGAAACGCAATGAAATTCGCCTCATCCTCATAAATATAGCCACGGATATGAGCCAGTTCATGACATATGGTTGCAGGCTTTTTCATAATATACATGACATCATTGTAATTTGCCTCCATGGAAAACGGGAAATAATAGCCACACATATACATCTGACACATAAAATCCGAGAAAAACATAGCCTTCGGCCGGGGATAATAACCATCCAGCTGCTCGTAAGTTTTCCCCAGACTCTGCATCGCATCGATGGCTTTATCCTCCATATCCACCACATTCCCCTTACTGTCCACACCTCCGGAATATACCACTGCGCCGCTGGCGTCCCGCTCCATCTCTATACTCAGTGCATTGCAATGGGACACGATATCGTTATAAACCCTAAGCAGCTCCTCTGTCCGTTCCTGCGTTGTCTGCTCCTGTACTTCCTCCTCACCGAAATATTTCTCCGAAAATGCAGACCCGTGATAGATCATGGTACAATTCAGCGTCATAATGGCAAATACAGCAAGCAGCGTCCATGCAAAAAAACGAAAATAATCTTTTACACCCCGTCTGTATTTTTCCAAGTGTCTACACCCCGGAATCAGCATACTGCATCCCAATAAAACAGCTGTCAGTACCACCAGAATCCCTGCCACGATCATCCATTCGCCCACGGAAAAGGAAAACATTCCCGTGAATCTGCCATAAGTATTGACCCAGATAGGGAAAATATAAGCAATATAAGCATCGCTGAGGCTTCTGCTGCCCCAGGCGACGGCCTGCAGCAGTAAAAGGACTGCAACGATGCTTAAATAAACTCGAAAACTTTTCTTATGGGATTTCTTATTCTCCATAGTGCTCCTTAAGCGGCTTCCTCTTTTCCCACCTTGATCCTGGTCTTCTTCCAGATACCACAGCGGTACAGAACATACAGGATCAGGGAAGAGATACCGTTACTGATCACCACGGAATACCAGACGCTGCGTACACCCATATGCAGCACACTTTCACAGAACCATAGTGTTAAGAAACGGAATACCCACAATCTGGTCACATCAATGGCCATGGTCACCTCCGTGTGTCCGGTTCCCTGGAACAATCCGGATGTCGTATTGTATACACCATTGGTAAAACACCAGAATGCCATAACACTTAAAAAGTCTGCCGCCATGCCCACAACTTCCGCATCCTTGGAAAAGATCCTGACGATTGCCGTGGAGATCATATCTCTTGATAAGATCATACCACCTATGAACAAAAATACAACCGATATCCACATGGAAAACCGATATCCCTTCTCTGCACGATCCGGCTGCTTTGCTCCCATGTTCTGCCCCACGATAGTGGCCGTTGCCGAGCCAATGGCATTGGAAGGCAGCGTGATCAGTCCATTGACCTTATTGCCGATGCCGTAGGCCGCCATGGCTTCCGTCCCGTAGACAAACACGTTTTTACTCATCAGCAGAAATCCCAACTGCATAGTACTTCCGCCGATAGCAGTAGGCAGACCGATCTTAAGGATCATTCCCAGTTTTTCCTTTTGTAAACGCATGTATTTCCGGTTCAGGCAGATATCATTTTCCTGTCTGCACAGAAGTCCGAAAGCCACTATGGCCGGAATCGCTTTTGCCAGCAATGTTGCCAGTGCCGCTCCGGCAGTCCCCAGATCCAGAGCGATCATGAAAAACGGATCCAGGAACAGATTCAGCGTGATGCCACCCAGATTCAGGAACATAGGGCGTACCGTGTCTCCCTGTGCCTGATGTACTGCGGAAAAAATATTGACCATATATAAAAATGGCATATCCCAGATGACTACACGCAGGTAGACTCTTGCATAATATGCAGTTCCTCCGTCTGCTCCCAGCCAGTTCACAATCGCCGGTGTCCCCAGAAAACAGAGCGTGGCACAGACCACCGCAAACCCCATGGCACAGGCGAAAATCTGGTTTGCCATGGATCTGGCATCCTCTTTCTCTCCGGCGCCGATATACTGCGCAATGAGGACTGCACCGGCCACGGTGATGCCACTGCCGAAATTCGTGATAATATTCTGCATCGGTGTCACCAGATTGATCGCCGCCAGCTGCTCTGTTCCAATTTTTCCCAGCCAGTAAGTATCCGTCAGGTTATACATCGTCTGCAGGAAGCTGTTGATTACTACGGGAATTGCCAGAGACAGGATTGCTCTGATCAGATTTCCGTGCAATATCAGATCAGGATTATATTTTTTAGCCGTTTTCATCGCCATCACTCCTAAGTTGTTCTTATCTATGTCTTTCCTAATCTAAGTCGTATTATACGTTAATTTTTCAGTGGTTTCCACGGCATTTTTAAGGTTTCCCGCATCAAAATACTTATTTATTATCTTTTATATTCATCACCTCTATATACAAAAAATCCCTCCCACGGCATCTGCCTGCGGAAGGGATCTTTTTCTTAATTCTGAAGTTATGGTCAGACTTATTTGATTACAAGGCTGCTCCAACCATCACTGGGGATCAGAGAGATATAGGTCTTACCGGTATTGATCTGGATCTCCTCACCGGTCTTCGCATCATAGTAATGTGTGATAGCATTCTCGGAAGACTTGGTCCAGGTAACTTCGATAGCCTTACCCTGAGTAATGTAGTAACCGGAGCGTCCGGAGTCGATGGCATTGTAGATCAGATAGCCTTCACCCAGTTCTGCAAAAGTGGTATCCTGCAGAATAACGTTCTCGAAAGTGAGCTGTGCATTGCTGTCAGCATCCTTGTGTGCAGAACCATACTCATAGTAATCATAGGTTCCGGTCTCTTCGTTGTACTTCAGAGTAGAACCGTTGTGCTTGAAAGGAAGCGCAATGGTAGTAGCGCTGATAGCATCACTTCTATCATCAAAGGTAACTTCTCCGTCTGCAAATTTGAAGTGAGGTCCCTGATAGTAATCATTGTAAGTAGTGGTATACTTGGAATTTGCAAAACGCTGCTTCAGACCGTCATAGGTCTTGCCCTTCTGGCTGTTGGTATAGGTATCATAAGTAATATACTCGGTAAACTCAGTTGCCTTACCATTGCTGAAACGGGCGAATCCACCGCTGAAGTTAGCGGAATAATCTTTGGCTGCCCAGTCATTGATGAAGTAAGGGCCGCCATCATGACAGAGAACTGCGTTCCACTCTGCTGCCAACATAAAGTTGGTAGGACGCGCACTACGAATACTACCCAGCTGCTCGATCTTCTCCCAGTCCTTTACAACTACCATAAAACGGGTAATTCTGTCGTTCAGAGTACTGTTCATGATCTCATATACAACATCTGCATCTGCGGTGCCAAAATGAGGCAGTGCGGTTCTCTCATTATCTACCATTACCGCGATGGGACGCTGATCCTTCAGATCCTCATCGATCCACTCGTTGGTAAGTTCGCTGCGATAAGAGTGCTCCGGTGCAACTTCATCTGCGGGAGACTCAGTTGCGGAAGGCTGCTCTACCTCTTTGGTATCGGTAGCAATAGGCTCTGCTTCTACGGTCTGGATCGGAGAAGAAATAGGCTCACTGTTTCCACAGCCGGTCAGAACGCCTACTGCAATTAAAATTGCTGCAAGTACTTTCTTTTTCATGAATGCTTCCTTTCATCTGTTTGTTCTATCCGGTCTCTCGACCGACACTCTAGAATACATTGTATCCCTAAAGTCCTATGTTTGTCCACCGAAAATTCTTAAGATTTTCTTGAGATTTTATTTCGCAAAAAATGACATCAGACAGTTGTATGCTGATGTCATTTTTGTTTTCTGTATTTTTACTTGCTATTCCTTTACAGCTCCGATATTTACTCCCTGTACAAAATATTTCTGGCAGAATGGATAAATGATCATAAATGGTAGAATTGCTACAATAACCGCTGCATTTTTCACCGTATTTTCCGTTGCTCCTTCTACCGCTGATGGAAGATCGCTTCCCATGATCAATGCCCGCAGTTTCATCTGGAAGTTATATAAATTTGAATTTGTAATATACAACTTGTAATTCGTATAATCATTCCAGTATCCCACGGCATACATCAGTCCGATGGAAGCCAGTGCAGCCTTCGACAACGGCAATACGATTTTATACAAAATTTTAAAATGAGAGCAACCATCAATCTCTGCGGATTCCATCAGGCTGACCGGAATTCCCTCAAAGAAATTCTTCATCAACACCAGATTGTAGACATTTATGGCAGGCAGCAGAATTACCCCCCACAGATTATTTGTCAGATGGAAATCCTTCATAACCAGATAAGTTGGGATCATACCTCCATTAAATATCATTGTAAACAGCAGTACATTGGCAATAAATGCCCGCCCCGGCATCTTCCACTGGATCAATACATACGCTCCCAGCACAGAGATCAGCAGTCCCATGACCGTACCCATAACAGTAGTATAACAGGAGATTAGAAACGGTCTGAACATCGTCGGATTGGTAAAAATTGTTTTATACCCTGCGAACCCGAACTGCTCCGGAAACAGTTTCATGCCATAAGCCGTCTTCAGATCAAAAGAGTCCACCAGTACTTTATATACCGGGATGATCATCACCAGCGAAAATACTGTAAATATCACGATCAATACGATATCAAAAATTTTCACTTTCTTTTTCATCATACAATACCTCTTCCCCTCGTCTTATGGCTTACCCTGTTACATACCAGCACCAGAATACAGCTTATAATAGAGGAAAACATACCGACCGCTGTGGTATATCCATAGTCCGGTATTGCACCGGAGTTAAATGTCTGCGTATAAATATAAGTCTGCAATACATCTGATACTTTGATCACTGCATCATTCTGTAATACAAAAACTGACTCAAACAGATTCATAACCTTCGCCAGATTCAATACAAGTACCGTTACGATCGTATTGTTCAACGCAGGCAGGGTAATATAAATCATCTTCTGGAAACGGTTTGCCCCATCCATCGACGCTGCTTCATACAATTCCGGGCTGATTCCTGCCAGCGTTGCCATGAAAATAATCGTTCCCCAGCCGGTATCTTTCCAGACATTGATTATGTAATACGAAAATCTCCACCATTTCTGGTCTCCGAGGAAATAGATATTATCCGTGATCAAGTGTAATTTCATCAGAACATCATTGACCAATCCTGCGGATGTCGGAGACAGGATCATGGAAAATATGGATGCTGCCACTACCCAGGACATGAAATGCGGAATGTATACAATCGTCTGAAATACCTTTTTCAATTTTAAAAAAACTAATTCATTTAACAATACGGAAATGATCACCGCAGCACCGGTATTCAGAATCAGCTTTGTAATACTCAGCACCAACGTATTGCTGAACGCCTTCCAAAACCCCGGCATACTGAACATTTTTACAAAGTGCTTTATTCCTATGAAAATCGGATCATTGATTCCTTTATATGTAAAAAAGGCATAACGGATACCAAACATAGGAAGATAATAAAATATCAAAGCTGACACCAATACCGGTGTCGCCATCAGATAGACTCCCCGATATGCACGGGCGTGCTTGAACAGGGTTCCTCCAGGCGTCCTCTTAGGCAAAGTTTTTCCTTTTTCTTTCACATTCAACGTTTACCCTCCGTTCCGGCTGCTCTATCTCAGCTATTCAAAAATCCCATATATTCGTTGTACTTTGTCTCTTCTGTTTTATTCATATGTATGGTCAGTCCATCTTCCGAGAAATAGAGGCGGAAGCGGATGGACGCAACACTTTCTCCGATCAGCCAGCAAAGGATAAACAGCGTATGTTGATCTATCCAGGCTCCGGAAGAAGCACATTTCTCCTTATATATGGGGAACTCTCCCTCTTCCAGATGTCCGATTCCAAAAGGAATCTGACATTCTCTTCCCTCCATTTCATACGAGAGCACTCCTTTTTGATCCTCCTCGGAAAAAGTCACGCCACACCATGTAAATCCATACTTGTTTCGGAGCAGGGGATATTTTTTCCCATAATCTGCACAAGGTTTTCCTTCAAACACTGTACGCAGCACAGGCAACGTTGTTTTCTCCACATCGTTTTCCGGAAAACAATCCTTCAGTAGAACTTCTGTCACAGCATTTTGCATCAGCTGCTCGACTCCGACCATCCCCTGCGTATCTGCTGTCGTTACAACGACGAGATCCATTTCCGGAAATGCCAGCATCATCTGTCCGCCCATCCCCATCATTCCAAAAGTTCCCTCCATCGGAATTGGAATCATATATCCATACCAGCCATCAGCTCCATCCAACTGTGTTGCTGTTCTCGGCTCTGTCGCTCTCGCTACATAGGAACCTTTTTCCTGCTTTAACATCATACAGCCGGTACGTAGCAGATCCTCGGGAGTAGCCATCAGGCCACTCCCTCCCATAGAGGTTCCAAAGGGATCCTCTAAGATATAAGACTCCTCGCTGAAGCCAATCTGGCGCAGCAGCTTATCCTTCATATAATCCAGCATCTTCTTACCAGTCAGTTTTTCTACCAGTGCACAGAGTACATGGGAGGATGATGTATCATACATAAAGAGCGTTCCGGGTCTGTGGGTGGGTTCTGTCTGGAAAAAGCTCCTCACCCAGTTCTCCGTTGTGCTGGTCTTGTTATAAGTCGTCATATTGTGGCAGGTCTGCATTTTCAACATATTTTCAATCGTCATCTCTGCCAGCCAGGGATGTACTACTCCGGGAAGATATTCCGGGAAATAATCGCAGATATGATCCTGCAGAGAAATCTTCCCCTCCTGCTCCAGCAATCCGATTGCCAGAGAAGTAAAGCTCTTAGTCACAGAAAACATTCTCTGAAGTTTATTACGGCAATAGGGTGCATAATATTTTTCAAATATAAGCTTCCCATGCTGCGCTATCAGAACACTATGCAGCGGAACCCGTCTTTTTTCCAACACTTTTACAAACTCCTGCATCTGCCCGTCTGTCAGCTCTCTCATTTTATCTATCATAATGCAACCTCCTATACTGTTACCAGATTATTTATTCAGGGAATCTACGATTGCCTGAGACCATTCTGCTCCGCCTTCCTGTTCAAATCGTTTGTATCCCTCTTCCACAGAAACACCCTGTACTACACAGTCCGCAATAATAGAGTTCTTCAAACTGGTCAGATCGCCGTTATACTGGCTCATCATATCTGTTGTTACCGGCAGAGGTGCCGTCTTGTTATTGGCATTGAAGATTTCCATAGATTCCTCTGTATATTTCTTTACGGGCATCAGTTTTTCTGTCAACGGGCAGATATTGTCATTTCCTATAATACCGCCCCCATACTGTACTCCGGGCTGAGAACGCATCTCCAGCATATGGAATTCTCCATCCTGATATGTATTACCACATACTGTTTCTGCCTGTCTGGACCAATGAACGCCTTCTACTCCATAGCTCCACAAGGTTTCCATATCTCCATCATCAAAAATGCTTTCCAGGAAATATTTAAATACGCCTTCCGGATTCTTACACGAAGAAGTAATCGCATACACCGGTGCACATCTCTGCCAGTATTTTCCAAGCTCTGCGATAGGCGGCATAAATACCAGTTCGCCGTCCAGTCCATTTGCAATCAGTCCCTCCGACATCGTATCAGCCCATCCGCCTGCCCAGTAAGTAAATGCTCCGAACTCACCTTCCATAAATTTGGTACGGCAATTACTGGTCGCATTTGTCAGAGATTCCTTGTCGATATAACCCTTGTTGTAAGCATTCTGTAATCTCTTGATCGCTTCTTTCATGGAATCCTCGGTAAATCCATCTCTCCATACGCCATCTTCTCCCTGATAGAAGGAAGGATATGCGTCCTGATAGAATTCCGGCAGATAATTGGTATAAGGAGCTTCATTACCTACAAATCCCGCTGCGGACACACCAATGGTATTGCCATTAATGCCGTCTCCATCCGGATCACCGTTACTGAAGGCATCCAGCATTTCCAGGTACTCTTCATACGTTGTAGGAATATCCAGTCCACAATTATCCAGCCACTGTTTTCTAACGAAAGTCATGCAACCACCACCGCCGCTCAGTGCCAGTCCATACAGGTGTCCATCCAGCATATTCCCTTCTACGACACTCACATCCGTTTTGGGATTCTTCTTCAGCTCCGAATTGTTCCAGGCATCCGTCATATCCCAGAGAGCTCCTTCTCCTGCATATCCGGAATAATAGGAAGATCCAAGGATTACTACATCCGGCCAGTTCTCCGGTCCGCTGGCAAATGTCTGTCCCAGCACATCATAGTAAGCATTGTGATCCGGCTGAATAACTTCCAGTTCAATTCCTGTCAGTTCTTCCCATTTATTGACCCATTCTTCCTGACCATCTGCCAGCTGCGTAAATGTTCCGTCTACCATAATTGTAATCTTTTCCGGTTTCTCTACATCATCCGCAGTATTTCCTGCCTGTGCGCCGGTATCTGTCTTTCCTGTATCATTTCCCGTATTTTCCGCAGAGCTACCACACCCTGTAAATATCATGGAACATACGGTAACCGCAACCAGTGTAGCTGATAATAACTTTTTCTTTACCATAAATAACCTCCGTCCATATTCTGTTATCTTCTCTGTTGTTTCTTAATTTTGTGTTGTTTCTTATTTTGTTTTTTACTTTGTTTCTTTACTGCTCGTTTGTTGATTATTGTCACTTCGGCGCCGGAAGTATCAATGCGCCTTCATTATATCTGTCATTCTGCACAATTAAAAGCCACACATTTCAATATTTAGTGTACATATTTCTTGTTATCTAGGGTTCATTTTTTATGTCAACGGTACACATTTCACTTTACCGTATCTTATTTCATTGCCTTTTTTGTCGATTATGATACTATAATAATATCTTTCAGGAGGGTTTTTGTTATGAATTCTAAAAAAAATAAATACTTCATAAAATTGATAACGTCCTACAGTCTGCTCCTGGTCATTGTGCTCATTCTGGGAATTGTTTTCCATTTTATTCTTTCACATAATGAAAAGCAGGAGCTATTGCATGAAAATATGCTTTCTCTGGAAAATGTAGCCGAACAGTACAGCAACTGTTATGCCAATATCTATCTGATTTCCAAGCGCATGGCAAATAATTCCAGTCTATCCCGCCTGGCGGAAGCCGATCATGGCGAACGGGCGTTTTATTATAATGCCTATATTACCAAACAGGCTCTGTTAGATATGTATTCCGACTACTCTCTCCAGCCGATCCAGACCTACTATATCCATCTGCGTCATACAGACTATGTGATCAGCTATAATGATTTTGAGAATCTTTATTCCTTTTATAAAAACAATCAAATGCTGGATCCCTCAAAATATGAGGACTGGAAGGAGACTCTGGATTCCTCCGACAATTATAACCATTTTCTGCCTCTTGACCGTTTTGCGACCGAATATACCTCACACGGAAAAAACTATTGTTATGCTGTCTCTCTGCAGAATTACACCTTCAAAAACATCAATGCTGACATCATTTTTGAGTTGAATGCTGATTATATGCAGCAAATGGTGGATTCTGTCGATCTGATGAAGAATGGCTGTCTTATCATTCAGGATAGTAACGGTGACACCATGCTTACTTTCAGTAACAATGAAGCGCTGTTGAAAAAAACGGATGCTTCTCTGCTTTCCTCGCTGGATTATTCCGAACGGGGATATTCCGGCACCTTATTTCAGGGCATGCCCGTCACGGTGCTCCGTACCTCCGCACAGACACCGAATCTGAACTATTATCTGATTGTTCCTACTTTCTCCCTGAGAGCACCGGGAAACGGACTGCAGTTACTGTCTCTGTTCATTGTCTTTTTGGGTGTTGTAGGAAGCTTTTTGATTATTGTGCTGTTATCCAAGGCCAATTATAAACCCTATGAAGCAATGGAATATCGTCTTCAAGAAGTTAATTTCAGCCACGAAGAGCTTATGCGGTTAAATGAGTCCCAAAAGATCACCCTACGCAATTATTATTTTGATCAATTGATTCATGGTACGATTCTGAGTGAGGAAGAAGCTGCGTATGCCCAAAATTATCTTTCCATTTCCGCTAATGCCAATTCCTTTGCTATATTATACTGTAATGTCTACCTGGATACTTTGGAGCTAAATAATGACCCTCAAGGAATGATCAACATCCTCTCCCCTGATTATGCGGATGTTATTTCCGATATCCTTTCCAGTTATTTTATACATTCCTATATCATGCAGGGTTCCCGGAATAGTGTTTATACTATTTTATTATATGACAGGGAAGAACTGGACAAGGTCGAAGATTTATTTTCACATGTTCATACTACGCTGTTGCAGGATTACAATATCTGGATTTATGGTGGATTAGGCTGTACAACCGACACCATCTCCTCCGTCTGGAAATCGTATCGCCAATCCAAAGAGGCTGTAAAACGTGTCTCCAGCCCGGGTTACCTGTGTCTGTATCGTGAGATTTTGGAATTTCAGGATTCCTTCTTTTATCCTAACGAAGTGGCAGACCAATTATATAATTTTGTTAAATCCGGTAATTTAAAACAGACAAAAACAATTTTTAATTTTATAAAGGACGAAAATTTTAAGAAACGAAAACTTAATTCCAGACAAGTAAAATGGCTTTTAGAAAATATAGAAATTGCATTATTGAAAGTAATCAGGGATAACGACATTTCCTATGATGACTCAAGCTTAGCCGGTCTGTCCGAAGATTCTACCCTGAAAAATTACGAGCAGATTGCTCTGGAATTATGTGAAAAAAACAAACAACCGGAAAACGACAACCAGCTGATTGTGCGCATTCAGGCTTATATTGATGAGAATTATGGGGATCCATCCTTATGTTTAAGCAGAATATCGGACCTGTTCCACATCTCCGAGAGTTACTTCTCCTTCCTTTTCAAAAAAACAGTAGGGGTAAACTTCTCTACGTATCTGGAACAGGTCCGCATGACGCAGGCAAAACATCTGCTGGAAACAACAGACATTAAAATAGCTGATTTATACGTGGCGGTCGGTTACAACAATCTGACCAGCTTCCGCCGTGCATTTAAGAAAAAATACGGTGTAGCACCCAATGCCCTTCGAGAATAACTACTTATTCTTTTTCGGTTGATTTCTCGCACAGCACTTCTTCAAACCGATCGATAGGTACCGGTTTGGAATAGTAATATCCCTGCTGCCAGGTAGATCCAAACTGCTCGATATAGTCGCTGACTTCCTTATTCTCAATACCCTCAATGCAAGTCTCGGTGTTTGTCCTCCTGGCATAATCCACGATGGACTGCACCATGGCCTGATTCTGAGGTTTTTGCTTAATATCACGGATGAAGCTCATATCTACCTTCAGTTCGTCAAAGGGAAGCTCCAGCGCCAGACTTAAGGAACTGTTGCCCGTTCCAAAGTCATCCAGTGCGATCTTGATCCCCTGGGAATGGAAAAATTCTACCTCTCCCCGCAGGAAATGAATATCCAGATCTCTGCATCGTTCTGTCAATTCAAGGCAAAGCTCCTCCGGTCTCGCACCGGTCTCTTTTAAAATATTCATGACAGCACTACGGAACTCTCTGCGCTCCAGCTGTGCCGCCGCCACATTGACATTGACGAAAAAGCCTTCCGTCTCCTTGCGTAGCTTCTGTACATCCGTAAGTGCTGTCCGAAGGATCCAGTTCCCCAGATCAAAAATACAGGGATCCTGTTCCAGCCACTCCATGAACACACCGGGGGACACCATCCCGTAAGGCTCCAGTTCCCAGCGGAGCAGCGCTTCCATTCCCCGGATCTTGCCGGTCTTCGTATCGGCAATCGGCTGATAGAACATCCGAAAGCCTTCAAAGTTATGCGTAGCACACTGATGGATCACACCGATCAGTTCAAACTGGTTCTCGTCACTGCCACAGACCTCATCATTAAAAATCACCAGCTCCCCATGATGCTCAAGCCGGGAATGGTTCAATGCGTAAGTCAGACGGCTGCGGACCGCATTTGTCTCCTTCATATAAGGTTCCATAAATATTGCGCCGGCAGATACCTTCAGAGGGATCTTTTTCCCTTCTACCTCTGTATTTTCAAACGCTTCTACGATCTCATCGTATATCTTCTGCAGTTCCTCTTTGGATACTTTTTTAAAGCTGATCACAAATTTCGCACCGGAGAGCCGGTATACATATCCTTTTCCCCTTAACAGGCGGAGCAGCTCCTGTGCCGCACAGTTCAGAATCTTATCCGAAAAAGCAGCACCGTACATAACATTGATATGACTGAACTGATCCAGTCCGATCTTCAGCAGAGTCCCCTGTCCGCTTTCCTCCAGGAATTCCCTGATCTCCCGGTCCAGCGCCGGTTCCGTATGCAGGCCGGTGGTCGCATCCACTTCATCCGAAATACCATAATTATTGTATCTTATGACAATAACAAATGGTTTTCCTTCTTTATCATTCAGCATTCTGGCTGTGGCGCTGATGCGGACATAAGTACTGCCATTCTGTACTCGATACTCCCATGGCTCATCCAGATTTTTCCCTGCGACCCTTTCCCGGAATCCACGGCGGAACTCCTCCAGGTCATCCGGATGAATCTTTTTACTGGATTTTTCCCTTCCCCGAATGCTGAAATTCTCCGCCATACCAAAATAATCCATAGCCCTCTCAGACCACCATGTCACACCGGTCCGCAGATTAGTTATGGATATATAGGATTTTTTCGACAACGAAGTGATTGCTTTTACGATATCCGGAAATAAAATATCCATTTCAGACCAAAATCTCTCCTCGTCGTATCTGTTCACAATTTCGTCTTTCGTAACGGCCCCCTCCTGACACTTTTACCTGTGTGCCTTCAGCCTGATACTTTCGTGTGATTTGTATATACCAGATGTGATTATACCATACTTCGGAAACGTTTACGATAGGGGATTTTATCTAAATTTTCTCTAAAATACTTCCTTTTTGTTGACTTTTCAGGTTTCCTGTAATACTATATCTTAAGCTTTATTATTTCAATTTTGAACTATTCATATTTGTAGTTTTTGAAAATAGAATCTATTTCCGGAAAGGAGCAGACATCGTGAATTCCAATATTGAATTTATCCAGAAATTTAATCTGGCTTACAGTGCCATGTGTAAACCTCTGTGTCAGCAATTGAAGCTCCCACAGACCGCTTTCGATATTCTGATGTTTTTCGGCAACAACCCGGAATACCGGACCGCCAGTGATGTCGTCGAGATCCGCAAGATCAAAGCGAACCTCGTATCTATCAATGTAGACAAACTGGTACGAGAGGGTTATCTGGAACGCAGAGAAGCCCCCGATGACCGCCGCAAAACCCTGTTGTTCTGCACAGAAAAGGCGAAGGATGTCATCGGAAAGGGTCGTATGATACAGAGCATTTTCAAAGATACTCTGCTCGATGGCACCGATGAGGCAAGCAAAGAAATCTTTTTCCACATGCTTCACGTCATGGAGAGAAATATGGACAATATCCTGAAAGGAGAGAAATAAAATGCAGATTCTCATTACAATTCTCGTCACCTTTTTCGCCGGAATGGGAGCCGGACTGGGCACCGGTTTCGCCGGAATGAGCGCCGCAGCGGTTATCAGTCCCATGCTGATCACCTTCCTCGGTATGGATCCGTATCTGGCCGTCGGCATTGCGCTGTCCTCGGACGTTCTGGCCAGTGCCGTATCCGCTTATACCTATGCGAAAAATAAAAATATTGATGTCAAAAACGGCCTGATCATGATGGGAAGTGTGCTGGTCTTCACCGTCGTAGGCAGCTACGTATCCAGTCTGGTGCCCTCTTCCACCATGGGAAACTTCTCCGTGTTCATGACGTTCCTCCTGGGCATCAAATTCATTGTCCGGCCCGTAATGACCACCAAAGAAGCCATGCAGGGTGTCTCCGCGAAAAAAAGAGCCATCCAGTCTCTGGTATGCGGTATGCTGATCGGCTTTATCTGCGGTTTCGTCGGTGCCGGCGGCGGCATGATGATGCTGTTGATCCTGACTTCTGTTCTGGGCTATGAGCTGAAAACTGCTGTGGGAACCAGCGTCTTTATTATGGCTTTTACCGCTCTGACCGGTGCAGTTTCCCATTTTGCCATCGGGGGAATGCCCGACTGGACCGTATGGATCCTGTGCGTCATCTTTACCCTGATCTGGGCCCGGATTGCCGCACTGTTCGCCAACAAGGCCACACCCAAGACTCTGAACCGTGTCACCGGTGTGATTCTCGTGATCCTGGGTCTGGTAGTAATGGGCTTCAACCTGTTAACCTAACTGATTTCCCATACCTTGTGTATTCTCCGGCGGAGCGATCGTTACATTGCTCCGCTGATTTTTTATAATCTCACGGATTTCAGACAGATCCTTTGCAAAATAGATTCCTTCCTGTCTCTCCGGGGAGGACAGCCCCATCTCTGTCATATGCCGCAGCAATGTCTGTAATCCGTCATAATAATCATTGAGATTATAGAGGATACAGGGCGCAGTCAAATGCTTCAGAGACACCTTGGACATCACCTCTGCGATCTCTTCCAGCGTGCCGGTTCCTCCCGGAAAAGCAATAAATACATCCCCCAGTTCGATCATCTTCGTCTTCCGTTCTGTCATATCCTTCGTGACGATCAGCTCCGTGATCTCATCATACTGGTATTCCATATCAATGAAAAACTGTGGCTCCACCCCGATGACTTCTCCACCTGCCTGCAACACGCTCTCCGCCAGTTCTCCCATGAGGCCGGATTTGGAACCTCCGTAGATCAGGCGGTTGCCACTCTCTCCAATCCAGGTGCCGAGTTCCCTCACCGCCGTTTTCAGTGTCGCATCTTTTCCTTCATTTGCTCCCAGATATACTGTAATGTTCATGCCTGTTCTCCTCTTTTCCTTGTTTCTTATGTGTATGGTTGTGTGTGTATAGTTGTGTATTGTGTTTATGCCTGCTGTCGCTCAGCGCCCGGACTCCTTCCACGGATTCTCTATTCTACACTGTTGTATTCTTCTATGCTTTCCACGTATTTGATAAACTCTTCCGCCACATGGGACAGGGTATGATTTTTATTCCAGATCAAAGCATAATCCGCATGGGCATCCGGATGCTCCACCGGCCGCACGCAGACGTCCTTGTCCCGGATCAGGGAAGAGATAGAGGCCGGATAAATGGAAATGCCAACTCCGTGAAGGCTCAGTTCGTAGGCATTCATCATATGTGCAATGCGCCCCCGGATCACCGGAGCGTGCCCTGTGCCATCGAACCATTTGTCAATCTCACCCTTTCTGGATTCTCTGGAGGGAATCAACAGATCATAGGGCAACAACTCCGAGGGCTTCACCGGATCATTTTCCCAGGAATACAATGCATGTCCCTTGGGGATCACTGCCACCCACGGTTCTTCATACACCGGCAGCACATGGAATTCCTCTGTGTTATAAGGGGCCGTGATCATAGCAATCTCACACAATCCCTTCGTTACGCGATTGTTCACATCGTCCGTGTTACCGTTCCATAGATTGTACTGGACATGAGGGTGCTTCTGCTGAAATCCGGCGATCCATTCGGCAAAAAGCCGGGGGCCGCAGCCCTCCACCGAAGCAATGTACAGCGTACCCTGCAAGCCTTCCTTCCGCTCCCTTACATCCTCTTCCGACCGGTTCACCAGATCCAGGATCTGATTCGCGTATTGCAGGAAAAGCTCCCCTTCCTCCGTAAGTGTCACCTTATGGGGTGTCCGCAGGAACAATGTCGTACCCAGTTCCGCTTCCAGATCCTGGATCTGACGGCTTAAGGGCGGCTGCGCGATTGCCAGCTGCTCTGCGGCTTTCGTAAAGCTTTTCTCCTCCGCCACCGCTTTAAAATATCGAATATGACGCAATTCCATCTTCCCAGAGTCCTCCTTCCGTGCTTTTTACCAAAATTCAACTTTATTATTCCATTGTTCGATATGTTGGCTTTCTTTGTTATACTTTATAAGTATTATTATACTTCTATTATATGTATTTCACATTATAAGTGCAATATGATAAATTATAATCATCAAAAGGAAGTCCGGCGCCAGACCCCTTAAACGTAACAACTCAACTTGTTTTAGAAAGGTTAAGGGTGACTATTATGAAGAAGATTATGGAAAAGGTTAACGAGTTTTTTGACGAGTATTACAAGAGCTTTGCTGAGAAGTTCTAAGTAACGAAGTATCCTTTATTTTATGATAGAAGTGTGTTTTTCACGCTCATATACACAGAAAAAGCAGCAGATCTGGCGGGATCTGCTGTTTTTGTTTCACCTTTTATTCCTCTTCGTTCTCCCATTCTTCGTCATCTATATCATCCTCATCATTCCATTCCTCGTCTTCCCATTCCTCGTCTTCATCATCCTCGTCGTTCCATTCCTCATTGTCGTCAGATCCTATATATTCTCCGCAATTAGGACAATCTCCTCCATAGATGGGGTTCACAAATTCTCCACAATGTGGACAAAATACATCAATAAATGGATTGTTCATTTTTCTTATCTCCTTTTCAACATTTTATCCGCATCCAGCCCATAGGCTTCGATGCACTTTCTCAAATACGCCGGCTTCGCCTGTTCGATCTTATACCTCTCGTATTTATGCCTCTTGTAATACTCCCGTTCGAATTTCTCAGGCGGTGTTCCATAGCGTTTATTATATTCTTTATACTTTGCTATGGCATCTGACGGGTTCAGGATTTCCAGTTTCCTGTCATGTACATAGATCCCTACGGCAACCTCTTTACAGAATTCCTCCTCCGATACCGTTTCGTCACCCCAGGGTCCTTCGTTCCACCATGTAACCGCAATGATCAGATCCAGATAAGGAAATGCATAGAGCAATTTATACCATTCTTCAATAAATTCCCTGACCGTGGGATATTTTTGCGTAGTCGCATTCGTCCCAATCGTTCCATCCGCATGGATCCAGCCATATCCCGTGGGATAATGATTCTTCTGAATGAGCCAGTTATCAAAATTCATACATCCAATATAATCTTTATGGTTGCAAACAGCACTCCCGTAATCAAAAAATCTGTCCGTCCTCCGGATAATATCAAATGCCTGCTCCCTCGTTACGGGTACTCCTCGCATCCGGTAATAGGGCCTGCGGACATTTCGAACGAGATTGACTGACTCATCCCCGGCAATAACGATCTCAATTTCCGAATGCTTTTCATAAACTTCTTCCGGTATCAGCCAGACAAAAGCATCGTCTCCTTTATTGCTAATTTCTAGGGCTCCGGAAATAATTTTTTCATACTCCCATTCCTTCGTCTCCATATAGGTATTCCCGTATTCATCCGTATATATCGCCACCCCACAATTCTTTTTCAGATAATCAAATATTGTCATTTTCCCTTTTCGCCTCTGACATAATCGCGCATAAAAATGCATATTGCAGATTTTTCTGCGGCAATCTCCGCCCGCAGATCATCGGTATTCCTTTAGTGATCTATCATTGCCAGCAATTTGTCGATTTCCTCCTGGGTAAGTCTTTCATCCGTCTTTGTCATCACAACTTTGCGCCTTGTGGATACATAGTCTTCATAGTCTCCGTATACAATATCAAAATCGGAGTATCTCTTCTTGTATGCTTTGATCTCCGACAGATTATCATAGGCATCCAGCAAGGTCAGGTACACTTTTAAAACCGTTGCTGTCTCGATCAGGTTGTCGATACCTTTTTTCGTATAGGCCACCGCGATATACTGTTGCGGATACTTGTCTATCATTTCACGTAACTGCATCTGTTTCTTCATCCTTTCCTAAGGGTCTGTGATCCATGTTACACTGCCATCATAGCACATATTTTTTTCAGATCTTTCATCAAATCTAGGGTTGCAAAAAATCGAGCCGGTTCCCCTGCTCGATTTTTCTTTCAAAGCTTTTTTATTTTATAATTTCCTGCAGACTTCTCGGTTCATAGTCCATCCACGGCTTCATACAGCCCACATTATATGCCTGTATGGGACTGTCACCGGTATGTCGGCAGTCGTTGTCCTTCATTCCTTCCAGACATTTCTGGAAATACACATCCTCCGGGCTGTTGTGGGTATGCCCGTAGAGTAGAATCGTGCCGCGGCTCATATGCTTCCAGCTGAAAATAGGGTAATGGCACAGCACCAGTTCATAACTCTTACCGCCTACAGAATCCCGGATCTCCCTATAATCGCAGACTTCCTGGAACAACTGCCGGTATCTGAGATCGGACACATCATCATGATTGCCCCGGATCAGGATCTTTTTCCCTTTCAATATTGCCACCAGTGCGATCAGATCCTCGTTCTTTCCACGCATGCTCATATCACCCAGAATGTATACGGTATCTCCGTTAGTTACCTTGCTGTTCCATTTTCTTACGATCTCTGCGTGCATTTCCTCCAGATCCCGGAACGGGCGTCCATCGAATCCTATGGATGCTTCATGAAATAGATGCAGATCACTGATATAATAATTCATTCCTTCCCCTCCTTGTCCGGTACCTCATTTCCTGCCTGTTGAAAATACTCATTATTGCGGATCAGTTCATTGAAGGAAGCAGGGGTATAATTGTTGATGCAGGCTGCCGCATTGAGTGCTCGTTCCCTGGTCTTCATAAATTCATAGACTTCATCTCTGGCCGCATGAATATGTCCGTAGATCAGCCAGGAACTATGCCTCGACTTATACCACTCCGCAAGAGGGTAATGACACAGGCAGATCTGTCTGTCTCCGTCCGTCACATGCTGCATTTTTTCCATACTTTCCAGATACTTTGCCGCCTCCGGGCAATCCACTGTCACCTTGTCATGATTGCCGATGATCAGATGCTTGTGCTCTCTCAGCTGGCGCAGATACCAATCCGGACTGTGGTCACTCTTATAGCAGAAATCTCCTATAATATATACATCATCCTCCGGATTGACCCGGGAATTCCACAAATGGATCAGTGCATGATCCATCTCCTTCACATCGGAAAAGGGACGATGGTCAAATCTTATCACATTTGTATGCCCGAAATGCAGATCACTGATATACAAATTCATTTTGAAAATCGCCCCTTTCTCTATTCCTACAGTTCCGCCGCAGATCATTCTTACTGTCAATAGTTCCTTTTTTTATTATAACATCTTGTTTCCCTGTTGTCTTCCAACTACTGGTTTATTTTAAGAGACCTGAATTTTTCCTGCGGATTGCTTTTTTCCTGAATTTTGTGCTATATTAATATCAGTTAATTCTGACTAACTTATAAGGAGACATTTCTTATGAAACGCGAAGATTGTTTCAAAGTCAAAAAACTGTTACTCTACGGTATGATAGGTGCCGTCCTGACGATGATCGGAGATTTCCTGTTATTGGGCGTGGACTCCACCGGTGCCGTCGGTGCATTAGGACAATATATTCTTGCTGCGGAGAACTTAGGCTACACCCGCATCGGCCTGGCCGGTTCCTTTGGTTTTGCAGGCATTCCGATAACCGCTTTTGGCTTCTATGCCCTGTATGAACTGATGCAGGACAAGACAAACGTTCTCGCACGGGTATATAAAGCTTCCGTCTACGGATACGTTGCTTTCGGCGGTGCCATACATATCATCTGCTGCTACCTTGTCACCGGAATGAAAAAAGCCCTCGAGATCGGAACCGGTCAGGAGAGCATGTTATCTGTTATTCTGGCGGAGCAGGGCGGATATCTGATTCCTTGTTTCATCGTATTTATGGCTTTTTATCTTGCTAACGTGATCACATTGATCCTGATCATTGCAAAAGGAAAGACACCTCTTCCCCGCTGGATGTGGCTTATCAACCCCTTTGCCTTCAAAATTCTGTTGAACCTTGTCGGAAAAATGAGTACCTCCGCCTTCTGGAACGGCATCGCCTGCTCCAATATGAGCCTGGGGGCCCTGATCATCTTCCTTGCATGGATGCTGGTACTGCTGCGCCGCCAATAGGGGGCGCAGTGGTGTTTCTTTTCGAGGATACCGTTATTTACAAATGTATTCGAGAATATCTACACAGCCCTTGATGCCAAAAATTCCTCGATTCAATACAATATCCTTATCCGTTTCCTGCCGCCATTTTCCATTGGAATAATAGCGGTAAAACTCTTCTCTGGCAGTGTCCATCTTTCTTACGGTCTTACCGGCCTCTTCTGCTGAGATGCCGTATTTTTCCTTAATGATTCCTACGCGTACATCATACGGAGCCGTAATAAATACTTTCAGGCAGTCTGCCCTATCGCGCAGGATATAATCAGCCATCCGGCCTACAATAATGCAGGAACCCTTTTCTACAAGCTGCATAATCAAATTGGTCTCTTCCCTAAATAAACGGTCCGACTCAATATCCTGCGACATTAAGAAATAATGGCTGATAATCTTTTTGGATATTTGTTCATCCAGCGTTGCCGCATGATTCAGTTCAAGATTACTTTTTCTGGCCGCCATCTCCAACAGATCTTTATCATATAAAGGAATATTCAGGCGTTCTGACAGTTCCTTTCCGATTTCATGACCTTCTGCTCCAAATGACCTGCAGATTGTGATGATTTTTTTATTCATACACATGCCTCCACAAACGCTCGGAATATTTTCTTTGCAGTATCATCTTTCTGATAGATGAATTCCGGGTGCCACTGAATTCCCCATAGGAATTTTTCATCCGGTGCATAAATTCCCTCTACCAGACCATCTTCTGATACCGCCATGACTTCAAACCCTTTTCCCACACTTCGGACTCCCTGGTGGTGATAGCTGTTCACCCGAAGGGTCTTCTGCTGCAACAGTGCATACAACGGAGTATCTTCTGTAATTTCCACCTCATGTACCGTTCTGTCGTAGGGTGCCGTCATATGATGGTCAATTACTTTTGTTCCCGAAAACTGTTGTGGAAGATCCTGATACAAAGTTCCCCCGGCGAAAACATTCAACAGCTGAATTCCCCGGCATATGCCAAGAATGGGTTTCTCTTTTTCCTTTGCCATTCTATATATTTTCTCTTCCAGCACATCTCTCTCCGGACAGCAGACCCCACATGCCGGAATCGGTTCTTCCCCATATATTCGAGGATTTACATCATGACCACCTGTAAAAAGATACCCATCGATCAAAGTATCCAGTTGTTCAAGGTCTTCCATCCGGGGTTGCAGCGGCAAAATCACAGGGATTCCACCGGCATCTCTGATGCCGTCAAGATATCCCGGCACCATCCAGATACTGTCTTTTTCTTCATCCCACAGAGGAATCACTCCAATCACAGGTTTTCGAGCACTAGTTGTATCTTTCATCATTACTTATCACCTCTATAGTACTTTATTTAAGAAATCAATCGTTCTTTTTTCCTTCGGGTGCTTAAATATCTCTTCCGGTGTTCCTTCCTCCACAATATAGCCATCATCCATAAAAATAACCCGATCTGCGACTTCCCTGGCAAATCCCATTTCATGTGTAACTATCACCATCGTCATGCCATCCTCAGCCAGCTGCTTCATAACCTCCAGCACCTCTCCTACCATCTCCGGATCCAGCGCACTTGTCGGTTCGTCAAAAAGCATAATATCCGGATTCATTTCCAATGCCCTTGCAATAGCGCATCTCTGTTTCTGCCCGCCTGACAGTTGACTGGGAAACGCCTTTGCTTTCTCCTTTAATCCCACTCTGTCAAGCAACTGATATGCTTTCTCCTCTGCCTGCTGTTTTGACATTTTTTTAAGTTCTATGGGTGCCAGCGTGATATTATCCAGAATATTTAAATTTGAAAATAAATTAAAATGCTGGAATACCATTCCAATACTTTCTCTTAGCTTATTGATATTCAGATTCTTATTTTCCAAATTTTGATGATTGACCCAGATTTCTCCGCCGTTGCTTTTCTCCAGACGATTCAGGCAGCGAAGAAACGTACTTTTCCCGGAACCGGAAGGGCCAATCAGACACAGTACTTCACCTTCTGCTACTTCTATATCAATTTTCTTCAATACTTCTATTTCGCCGTAGCATTTACGCAAACCCTTTACCACGATTTTACTTTCTGCCATATACAATCTTCCTTTCCACTATCTTGGCAAATTTTGCAAGAATTGTGCATACCACCAAATAGAACAAAGCTACCACCAACCATACTGACATTACCATGGATGCTGCATTTGCAGCTATAATTTTACCGTTCTGTGTCAGTTCACGGATGCCGATAATCGAAATGAGGGATGTATCCTTCAGAGTAATAATGAATTGATTAATCATGGACGGCAGCATCGTCAGAAACGCCTGTGGTAAAACAACACGCCGCATTGCCTTAAAATAAGGCAGGCCAAGACTCCTTGCAGCTTCCATCTGTCCTTTGTCCACGGACTGGATGCCTCCGCGTATGATCTCAGCCATATACGCTCCCGCATTCAAACTCAGTGCTACCACACCGGCGGTAAAAGGTCCTCCGATATTTGCCCAGGAAAACCCCAATGGCTTTAACGACTGTGCCAGACCATAATAAATGATAAAAGTCTGAACCAACAGCGGTGTCCCTCGGATGATATCGATGTAAATTGCGGAAATAAACTCCAGCGCTTTGAATCCGGATACTGTAAACAATCCAAAAATAATTCCCAGGACCAATGCTAACAGAATGGCCACAGCAGCCAGTTCCAATGTCATCAGCAATGCCTCCCCAAAAGTGGGGAGGTTTTTAATCAGTGTGTTTACAAATTCCATAGGCTACTCCTTTTCTCCGGCAAATGCTTATTTGGAGATATAAGTATTGATAATCTCATCGTATTTTCCGCTTTCCTTCAAATTTGCCAGACCCTTGTTCAGCATTTCTACCAGTTCGGGATTTTCACCCTTCAATGTTGCGATACCATAGGAAGAACCTCTTTCCATAGGAAGCGGCATTGACAATCCAAGACCTCTGTTGATCTCATATCCCAGTACCGGATAATCATCAAATACGGCTGCGGAAGTTCCCGCCAGAACATCCTGGAACATGGTAGCCGAGTCTTCAAACTGGGCAATGGTAAAACCATACTGATCGGCAATGGATTCAGCAAAGGCACATCCTTCGGCGCCGATTTTTGCTGCCACCTGTTTGCCTGCCAGATCCTCGTAACTGTTAATATCCGATCCGGCTAACACACCCATACCTACACCGGAATCAAAATAGGCATCTGAGAAATCGTACTTTTCTTTTCTCTCATCTGTAATAGACATTCCGGCAATAACAGCATCTACTTCGCCTGCCTCCAATGCCGTCACTGCTGCTGAAAATCCTACATATTCCAGTTCATATTCAAATCCCTGATCCTCTGCGATCGCTTTCAGAAGATCCAGGTCAATTCCAACCATTTTCCCCTCGTCGTTTTCAAATTCAAAAGGAGCAAAGGTTGTATCGGTTGCTACTTTGTATATCTTTTTTTCATCGCTCTTTGAGCCGCAGCCACACATGGTTGCCATCATTACAGTTGTGAGAAATAATGCCATCATTCTTTTTTTCATAATCATATCCTCCTTATTTGTAAAAAGAAAAAGACGTCCGAAAGAATGCTCTTTCTTACGTCTTTGTAATTTATGAATCTACCTTACTTCCTGCACCTTACCCATTGTCAACTACTTATTTTTATAAATTTTTTAAAAAAGATGGGGTGCACTCCATCTTTTTAGTTCTCTATTTTTTCCGGGCTTCATAATAGTATTGGATCAGTCTCTCCCCATCCTGATGGCACGCAAATGAATATTTATTATATGTCTGTAAAGAAACTGCCACCTCTGTAGATTGTATGGCATACCCACCTTCTTCATAAGTATGCAGCATCTTTTTCGCATCCAATGCTATGGGAGAACATTCCGGATAATACTTGGACACCTGATGCACAGACTTACTGTTTCCGTCGAATCCGAACAATGCTCCGAGAATTACTGCTGTCTCCTTCAAATATCGGCGATATTCCTGTAGAAAACTTCGTTGTTTATAGATAAACTGCTCATTGGAACCGTAAAAATCCAATAATATGTCCACACAGCCGTCCTTTATAGGGAAGTGATCCGAATCGTCAGCAATAAACAAGATATTAAGGTCTAACTGTAACATTTCAATCAGCTGCTTGTACATCTTAAGCATTTCCGGATACCGGTCTGTAATAATATACAGACAATCTTTCTCTACATTCTGAATACAGTTGTATAGAAAGAAGTATCCATTTATGTTCGTCTCCATTACGATCTTTCCTTTGGTATCCAGTTCTGTCAGACGATTATACACAAAATCGCTGCTTTTCTGAAATCCCGTTACGAATTCTTCCCCGACGTTGCGGTAAAGGCCACGCTTCAGATCCGGCCGGTCGTACTTGCCTGTGTATCTGTTCCCCGTATCTACTATGCCGCCCGTAATCAGAGCATGATATCCACAGCTGCAGATCAGTTCTCCTTCGTCCACACAATTATTTGAAATTTGTGCATTCTGTACCATTAGCTGTCTTCCGCAGTGAGGACAATACAAATAGGATAGCGCAATCAATGGAACACCCATTGCTTTTGCCTTGGCGTTTTTACGTGTAGCGTATTTCGCCAATTCCTGATCCACCGTATCATAAGCCTCCTGCAAAATACTTATTTCCTTATGCAAATCCTGCTTTTTCTGATTTAATATGTCTTCATATGCCTGGATCGTATCCGGTTCAATGAAATTGGATAATCTTCGAAGTGTAAGAATTGCCTGCATTTCACGAATACTGAATTGCATTTGCTTCATCTTCTGTATGAATTGCATATCTTCATATTCCCGATCCGTGAAGTTCATTTGTGCTCCCTTTTTGAAGGGAATCAGAAGGCCTTTTTCCACATAATAACGTACCGTATCTTTAGATACCCCACATACTTTCGCCAATTCACCAATCTTCATGTCCTTTTCTCCCAGACTTTGAAGCAGTCTACTCTTAGTGTACTCATGATCATAAATAAAAACAACAACAGAATGTACATTCCCGCTGATTTGCAGGAATTAAAGGGATTACCGGAACACTGACTTAACATGCTTTTCCCAGTCCTTTTCTGTTAGCACCTCTAAAGGCAGCAATCTCTGTGGACCGTTTTCATCCTCTTCATATCCCCAAGAGTATCCCACCAGAAATTCCAGTTTATTTCCATTCATCCGGGAAGGCAAATCCACCAGATAGGTATATGCAGTCCATTTCAAGTGATTACATCCAGCCAAATTACAACAGGGAGCATCAAATATTTCTGCTGGATATCCGTATGCAAAATACGGATTCCCTTTTTTCAGATTTTCGTCACTCACATCTATGGAGAACTCTATGTTTTCCCCATGGTTTTCAATTCTTTCCACAAACTGAATAAACCCGCAGGATCTCCGGTAACCGGTCGCATTCATATGTTCAAAATAACCATGCATTACGGGATATCCCGTGCAACATATTTTATCTATCGAAAATCCCCTAAGGGCATCATATCCAATCTCCTTGGGATCCGTGCCCTGCGTGTATTCTACGGTAAGATTTTCTTCTATTCCATGAAGTGTGAAAGGAATTGTTACTCTGCTCTTTAGCGCGTGAAACACTTCTTCATGTGTCATTCTTTCGTTACTATTTTCTGCCAGCAAATCTGCCTCATCTAATGCTTGTTCTACATCATAAGTATCTTTTGAGTTTTCCATGTTTTCTCCTGAATATCAATATCGCTCTCATCGGTATTCTCATTTCTGGCAACGGATCCCAATAGAGAATGCACTACTGTTATTTATGCATAATTATATCTCTGCCTTTTATTATTCACAATAAAAAAAATAGGAACACGGCATTTCTACCGTGTTCCTCTCACTAATTAAGTATGCTGGTGGCCGGACTTGAACCGGCACGGGGTTGCCCCCGAGGGATTTTAAGTCCCTTGCGTCTGCCTATTCCGCCACACCAGCGGACGCATCGCAACGCGCAAACTGCGACGTGCGAATGGATGGAGGTGGATTCGAACCACCGAAGCAAATTGCAGCAGATTTACAGTCTGTCCCCTTTGGCCACTCGGGAATCCATCCATGTCAGGCAAAGTGTCTTAACAATGTGAAATTGTAGCATATGTTCACACAAATTGCAAGATGTTTTTTGTTATTTTGCAATATAATATAAATAGAAAGGATACTGCGACAGTTGCATCAGTCCATAATCGGTCACCTGATATCCATCCTGCTGCAATCCGGCGATTGTATCTGCGCCAAGTTCATTCGGTGTAAAATACCAGAACCTGTCGGAATCCGCCTGGTTGTAATCTCCGTTCACGATTTCATTATCAGGATAGTAATAATACAACACGGTCCAACCCAGGTGTTTTACACCGTTCGTGACCATATTTACATCCTCATCGGGTGTACCGATCAGATCCAGTGTCTTTTCGGTCTCCACCTTCTGCTGTTCATAGCTGTCATAGCATTCCCGATAGTTCTGAATTCCCAGGCCGAATAATACTACTAGCAATACCGCCAGCACAATTCTGCTTACAGCCTCCAGGCCCTTCCAGGACTTCTTCTCCAGCTCTGCAGCCAGTTCCAGCACACGGCTGCTGCCCACCGCCAGCATGACGATTGCCACTGCGCTTAGCGGATACAGATATCTCTGTGCCAGCATCGGTGCCATTACAACACTTAACAGATAGGCGAACGCAAGGGTTCCGAGAATCGTGCAGGCTCCCACTGCCATGGCATATGTCTTGTCAGACCAGTTTCTCACAGAAGGCTTCTGCATATGTACTCCGTCTTTTTCCACAGAGAATACAGAAGAATCCACTGCCAGGGTCACCACCAGAAACAGAATCACCAGCGGGAATACGATACCATTCATCCCTCTGCCGCCCATAACGATCTCCAGACTCTGATCCAGTCCCAGGATTTCTGTCATCCACCAGCCTCTGCTGACATTTTTCAGGCCGGCATAGAAGAAATACAGCCAGGGTGCATAACCTATGAAAAATGCTACGATGGCCAGAATACCCTTTATCCATGTTTTCCCACGGTATTTGATCCATACGGCCACTCCGGTGAAAAACATCATAATGCCTACCGCCACCAGTGCATAATAGTGAGAATACGCTGCTGCCAGTGCCCACAGCACCATGCCTGCCCAGGTCTTCCTGCTGCCGTCAGCAATGACTCTGTAGGAACAATAGAAGCAACCCATTACACACAGGAAAGCCAGCGCATACATGCGGACTTCCAGATTGTACTCCAGACATGCCTGTCCCAGACCGGAGATCATCACAAAAAATGTTGCTGGAAGCAGCCCGAAATGTTTCCGCACAACGGTGAGTGCCAGTACGATCCCGATCACGAAGGGCACCAGAGAGGCCAGATGGAATACCGGTACTTTATATCCGAACAGGGTCCCGAATAATTTCAGCCAGTAATAATACAGTGGCGGATGATTGTCCCAGTAATACAATACCTGCAAAATGCCATCCACATCCTTGTGGGCCGTATTCGCAGAAAACGCCTCATCCCCCCACAGTACGCGGTCGGACATCATGCTGAAATTCAGACACACCACTAGCACTGTCAATGCCAGTACTGCCACCGGTCCTATGTATTTGCGAAATACGCTCCACGCCTTGCTGTCGGTAATCATACTCAGGACGCTCCGGATCTTCTCATGCTTTCCGGCTTTCGCTTCTTCCACGAACAATTCTGCAATGGCATAGACCAGCATCATGCTGATCTCCAGACATAGAACTTTCACTGCATATTCTCTGGATTCCAACAGCTTTCTCAAGATCGTATTGCCGTCATTGCCGGTCAGCGACAACAGGATCCAGGGAATGACCAGCATGCAGAGCAGACAGGTGAGATAACGAAGGACATATTCTCCCTTCCCGATCGTGACAGACTGTCCGCTTTTTTTGTTATTTTTTAAAATAGATTGCCGCCAGATCCCAATGGATACCAGCGGCAACAGCAGGGTAATAATGATGGTGAACATCGAATATCCTCTCTGTCTTTTGTATTTGTAACTATTTATAGGGCGAATGGTGTTCTGAATAGTTACATATATTTATTCTTCTATAAATTTCAAAATGGTTGCAGAGGTCTGAGGCATCTCGATCAGAATCTTGCCTGCCTTGATCTCATACTCCGCACCTTCCATGCAATACCCGTCATCCCTGGACTGCAGGATCACTTTCATCTTGCCGGTCTTGGGGATTCCGATCTCCCACACATGAATCTCTTTGGTAATGGGATGATAATTATTATTGATCAGGATTGCGCACTGTCCCTTGCGGTTAAAACGTCCGTAAGAAATAAAGTTGTAGTCATTCTCCAGCATTTTCAGGGAACCGGTCCGCAGCTCCTCGTTCTCCCGGCGCAGATGGATAATATCCTTATGAAATGCCAGCAGTACCTGATCCTCATGTCCCCAGGGATACGTTCTGCGGTTGTCGGGATCCGTGAAACCACAGACACCGGCCTCATCTCCGTAATAGATCGTAGGTGCACCCGTCCATGTCATCTGGATCACAACACCTTCCCTGAAGACCGCTTTATTAATACCCTGTTCCGCAGCCTGGGGTCCCAGTGTGTTGGTACGTCCCACCTTATGATTTGTTCTCGTCAGGAAACGGGAATGGTCATGGTTGGACAGTTCATTCATTGCCACCTGCCAGCTGGGCATGGAGAAGCTGGAGGTATGATGCCGCATAGCACCCCAGAAGCTCTCGGAATTGCCGAGCAGATCCTCCCGGTAGTCATCACTGTGTTTCTCCATACCGGTCAGAAACCAGGTCACGGGCTCCATGAACGCATCGTAGTTCATAACGGTATCCCATTCATTTCCCTGTAACCAGTCTCTGGTGTTGCCGTAATGCTCTGCCAGAATAATGGCTTCCGGATTGGCCTCTTTTACCGCTTTCCGGAATTCCTGCCAGAAATGATGGTTGAATTCCTGACTGTGACCCAGATCAGCTGCCACATCCAGTCTCCATCCATCCACATTGTAGGGCGGAGATACCCATTTTTTCGCTACATGAAGGACATAGTCCATCAGTTCCTGGGATCCCTCATAGTTCAGCTTCGGCAGTGTGTCATGTCCCCACCATCCGTCATAGGAATTGTTATAGGGCCATGCTGCCTGATTGTGGAAATCAAAGTAATTCCGATAAGGGCTGTCAGCACTGACATAGGCACCCTTGTCATATCCTTCCGCATTCTCATAGATGCGCTCTCTGTCCATCCATTTATTAAAGGAACCACAGTGATTGAACACGCCATCCAGAATGACTCTCATGCCCCTGCGGTGTGCCTCTGCCACCACCTGAGCAAACAGCTCGTTGCTGGCTTCCAGATTCGCCTTGTTAGTCACGCGGTCGATGTAACGGGAAGCGAAACGGTTCTCCCGCTGTCCGTCGGGAAGCAGATCCCCTTCATCACTGACAATCTTTCCAATATGGGGATCAATATAATCATAATCCTGAATATCGTATTTGTGGTTGGAAGGGGAGACAAACAGAGGATTAAAATAAATCACCTCAACTCCCAGATCCTGCAGGTAGCCCATCTTGTCCAGCACACCCTGCAGGTCTCCGCCGTAGAACTCACGGACATCCATCTGTGCGGGATAACGTCCCCAGTCCTCTACGCGGTGTACCGGTTCTCCGATGTAGCAATATTCATTGGTCAACACATCATTGGAAGAATCTCCATTGCAGAAACGATCCGTATAGATCTGGTACATGACCGCTCCCTTGGCCCAGTCGGGGGTGTGGAAACCGGGAATGATAATGAAATCATAATATTCATTAACTTCCTGCACCAGGCCCCGCATATCAAAGATGCCGGTAATTCTGCCGGTCTGCACCTCAAAATAATAAGATACCTTCTGATCATCCAGACGCATTACGTAGGCATAATAGTCAAAATCATTTTTGCTCTCCACACGTACCATAAGATGCTTCTGTCCGCCGCATACCAGGAACACTCTGTCCACATTATTTCTAGCGGTCCGGAAGCGGATCGTCACTTCGGAAAAACAGGCCGGCTCTTCCGGAATCACATATTCCGCACTGGTATCTGTAAAAAGTGCTCTCCTGTTAAATACAGGTCTCATGGCCGCAATGTATTGCTGATTATATTCTGTTCGACGTAATAGCTCCAGATCCATAGTATCTACCCTTTCTGAGACTAATGTCTTACTATCTATATTATGACACTGCTTCTGCCAAAGTGCTTTGTTGTCTTGTGCGCTCCGGCAGTGTGACATGTCCCAAGCTCAAAAGCTCTATTTATTATACCCTTTTTCCTTACATCTGACAACTGCCCGCCTCTTTATTCAGCGATTTTTAGACAGTAAAAAGGACAGTCTTGGGAGGACTGCCCTTTTTAGAGAAGGTATTTCTTTCTTATGGGGTATAGCAAAAAACTATATAATGTATTGGGGGGGTTACGTGTATTATAATAGCATGCACTCCTATTTTTGACTATTCTCAAAATTCACAAATATTACAAAAGTGCATATGCGTTTTTGTGTATTTTTCACAAAAACAGTTTGTACAATACTACCAATCCAACGAAACTCCCGCGAAAACCTTTTCCTATACCACCTGTTTATCAGATCTCAGTATTTAAAAAGGAATCCGCCTTCGGCTGGAAAAGACCCTCAAACTCTTCTCTGGTGATCTTCTCCTTCTCCAACAGCAGCTGTGCACAGCTATGCAGCACATCCTCATGCTGTAAGATAATATCCTTGGCTTTGGTATAGCAGTCATCGATGATACTCTTGACTTCCTTGTCGATTTCGCCGGATATCTCTTCACTGTGAGCCTTGGCATGAGCCAGATCCTTACCGATGAAGACCTCATCATCGTCATCATCATAACAGATGACACCGATATGATCGGACATTCCGTAACGGGTCACCATACGGCGGGCCGTCTTGGTGGCTTTCTTGATATCACTGGAAGCTCCTGTGGTGATATCACCGAAGATGATCTCCTCCGCAATACGTCCTCCCAGAGATACCATGATATCCTGGAGCATACGGCTCTTGGTGGCGAACATCTCATCCTTTTCCGGCAGGGGCATGGTATAACCGGCAGCTCCCACTCCGGTCGGGATAATGGATACGGTATAGACCGGTCCCACATCCGGAAGTACATGGAACAGGATCGCATGGCCTGCTTCGTGGTATGCAGTGATCTTCTTCTCCTTGTCGGAAATGATACGGCTCTTCTTCTCCGCACCGATTCCCACTTTGATAAAGGCTCTCTTGATATCCTTCTGTGCGATAAAGGAGCGGTTCTCCTTCGCCGCGATAATGGCCGCTTCGTTCAGCAGGTTCTCCAGATCCGCTCCGGTGAAGCCTGCAGTAGTCTGAGCGATCTGCTGCAGATTCACATCATCCCCCAGAGGTTTGTTCTTCGCATGTACTTTCAAAATCTCTTCTCTGCCACCGATATCCGGGGTTCCCACCGCTACCTTACGGTCGAAACGACCGGGACGCAGAATTGCAGGATCCAGAATATCCACACGGTTGGTGGCCGCCATAACGATAATGCCCTCATTGACGCCGAAACCGTCCATTTCTACCAGTAACTGGTTCAGGGTCTGCTCTCTCTCATCGTGTCCTCCGCCCATACCGGTACCACGCCGTCTTGCCACGGCATCGATCTCATCGATAAATACGATACAAGGTGCATTATGCTTTGCTTCTTCAAACAGGTCACGCACACGGGAAGCGCCCACACCAACGAACATTTCCACGAAATCGGATCCGGAAATGCTGAAGAACGGTACTCCGGCTTCTCCGGCCACTGCCTTGGCTAGCAAGGTCTTACCGGTTCCGGGAGGGCCCTCCAACAGGACACCCTTGGGGATTCTGGCTCCGACACCGGTGTATTTTCCCGGCTCCTTCAGGAAATCAACGATCTCCTCCAGTTCTTCCTTTTCCTCTTTCAGACCGGCTACCTGAGCGAATGTGACACTCTTGTCACCCAGTGTCATCTTGGCGCGGCTTTTGCCGAAGTTCATCATCTTGCCGTTACCGCCGCCTGCCTGTTGGGCATTCATCATCATGAACAGGAAAATTCCCACCGCCAGCACGACCAGCATCGGCAGCATATAGGTCAGGAACCAGTTCTCCCTTTCAATGTCATTGACCATCGGATCAAACCCATACTCACGTACCAGGGTCTCCAGTTCTGTAATGTCCGTTGCGTACAGCTTATGAGATACACCGTTCTTCATCTGGATCTCCAGATATCCGGTAGGTGCTTCTCCGTTGGGCTGCACCACGACTTCCGATACATTGCCGGCATCCAGATCCGCAATGAACTCCGCCTTGGTGTATTCATCTGTACGGTTGTTCAACAGGTTGAGGCCGAAGATCACCAGAAGCAGAAGTATGATAAATATAAAATATGAATTGATTGTTTTGCCGTTTTGTTTCAACTTCACGGGCCTCCTACATCTTTATATCACTTAATCGAATTCTACCACACCGATGTAAGGCAGATTACGATATCTCTGATCATAATCCAGACCATAGCCCACGACAAACTCATCGGGAATATTAAATCCGGTATAATCCACATGGACATCGATCACTCTTCTCTCGGGTTTGTCCAACAGGGTGCACAGACGTAAAGAAGCCGGACCTCTGTCCTTCAGCATCTCCAGCAGATAGCTCAGGGTTCTTCCGCTGTCCACGATATCCTCTACTACAATAACTTCCTTATCTTTCAGAGATTCGTCCAGATCCTTCACGATCTTGACTACACCGCTGGACTTGGTATCGCTGCCATAGCTGGATACAGACATAAAGTCCAGAGATACGGGAACAGTGATACGCTTTGCCAGTTCACACATGAAAAAGCTGCCACCCTTCAGTACACATACAAGGTGTACCTGCTTACCCGCATAATCCTTGCTGATCTGCTCACCGATCTCCTGGATTCTCTTATCTACTTCCTCTTCTGTCAACAGTACTCTGATATGCTCTGCCATTTTCTTTTGTCTTTTCGCTTTTAAGCGAACTCCTTTCTTATTAATTGTACCTTTAAAATACGTTTTGTATTCTCCGTTACTTTATAATATTCGCTGATACGGTATCCCACGACCCACAGTACATGCTCTCCCTCTGCCAGGATCGGCAGTCTGTCGCGTTCCGCCTGTGGGATCTTTTGATCGACCAGATAACTTTTCAGCGATTTATGGATCATCCCGCCTCTGCCGTCAGCAATGGTCAGATAGTCACCCGGCTTTCTTGTCCGTATCACCGGACATTTTTTTATTTTATCATAATCAAACCATTTCGTATACTGATTTGTGGGAACTTCTTGGTTTTTTTCAAGGGCAGCGGACAGGTCACATACACAGTATTCCACCGTTCCCGCTTCGCATTCCACTGTCCCTGTCTGTCCGGGAGACAGCTGCAGAGTTGGTTGATATTTCTCAGCCACTTCCGTCTTCTCCAAAAGCTCCCTGTCTGTCCTCTCTACTGTCAGCAGGACTTCCTCATATTGCCGTCTGCCCCGGATGCCGAACGGAAGACAGATCTGCCGGTTGCCTTCCCTGGTAAACAAGGTCAGCAGCTCCTGAATATGCTGGTAAGTGATGTCTTTCTGCCCGGGAGACAATTGCTTCACTTCTTCATACAAGAGGCGCTTACGGACCACAGGATGCAGCGCCAGAAACGGTTCCACCGCAATACAGATCACCGCGTTCCGGCTGTCCCCCGTCTCTGCGGACTCTCCGTCACCGTCCGTTGCCCGGATACATCGGCCAGCTGCTTCTTTTGTCTGCAGTTCCAGATAGTCCTCCGTCTCCGCCAGCAGCTCCGCCGTCTGATTCATATGCGCTACACACCCCTTTACAATATTCTGCTCCGCATAAGGCAGAATATGATGCCGAATACGATTTCTGGTGTAGTCATCCTCCTCATTGGTGGCATCCCTGCAATAGGCAATTCCCCGCTGTTGTAAAAACTTCTCGATCTCCCACCGTTCCAGACACAGGAGCGGTCGTATAATCCGATCTCTCACAGGCAAAATGCTGGCCAGTCCCCGGATTCCACTGCCCCGGAACAAATGGAACAGCTGGGTCTCGCTACGGTCATTGCTGTTGTGGGCCACTGCGATCTTTGTGGCTCCCCACTCCTTTGCCGCCTTTTCAAACGCCTCATATCTCGTTCTGCGCCCGGCTTCTTCCTCAGAGATTTTCTCCATGCGGGCTCTGTTCCTTACCTCTGCCCTGGTCAGGAAAAAAGGGATTCCTCTCTCCTCGCAGAGCTGCTCCACATACCGGGCATCTTCTCCGGCCTCCGCGCGAATGCCGTGATCCACATGCACTACGGCAATGTCTGTAGGTACTTCCTTCTGCCATTCCAGCAACAAAAATAAGAGGCAAACCGAGTCTGCCCCTCCAGAAACACCGGCTACCACACGGTCGCCGGCCTGCAGCATGTGATGCTCTCTGATATATGCAAATACTTTTTCTCGCGTATCCATCCATGTATTCATGTTTTTACTCTATCCTAATTATGGGGAAAAATCAAGGCGGCATCACGTGTTTTCCCACAGGCAGAGCACAAATACCGTCATATCGTCCCGAATCCGTCCCTCTGAGGCACAGATGGCATAGGACAATATTTTCTCTGCGATCTCCTGCGGGTTCTGTTCCTGCAGCCCTTCCAGCACCTGTGCCATGCGCTCTTCCCCGTCTTCCATCATATCCAGAACCCCGTCCGTCATCATGACCAGCAGATCTCCCGGCCGGATCTGACACATCTGTCGTTCTATCTGCACTTTTTGAAAAATACCTAACGGCAGGCTTTCGCCGCCGACACAGAGAACCCTTCCGGAGGTCTTCCAGAACGTGGCAACACCGCCCACCTTGCAGATCTCACATTCGCCGGTATACAGATCCAGGCTGCAAAGGTCTATCGTAGGATGATCGTCCTCTTCATTTTGCGCATACAACGCGGAATTCAGGAGATTCACAGATGCCTCGGTCCCGAAGCCCGCCTCCAGCATTTTTTCCATGAGATCCATGACTCTGCCGCTGCCCCGGCTGGCATCCTCCCCGGAGCCTGTCCCATCAGACAACAGCAGGATCAGCTTCCCTTTTTCCGATTCCATGGTGGCATACTGATCCCCCGAGACTTTCTCCCCTTCTTTTACCGCCCGGCTCACCCCCGTCAGTGCTATGTATTTCGGTTCCTCTGTGAACAGAAAACAATGCGGCTCCTGCTCCACGAGATAAGGGCTTCCTGAAGAGACCTGCAGCTTTTTTCCCAATAATACCGTCAGCATGTCCGCCACCTGTGCCGCCTTATAGTGCCTTTTTTCGGTGGACAGTGTCATACTGATCCCTGCTTCTGTCCCGGAGTTGCTGCCGTCCTTCTCCACATAGCAGAGGTCTCTGGCGATGATCCCTTCACTCTTGAGCGCCTGTACCAGGCTTTTCCTCTTTTTCTCTTCCAGCGGACAATACCCCAGTTCCTCTCCTGCCACCCGTTCCATGATCCGGGCCACTTCCTGCAGATGGTCTCCCATGATCTGTCTGCTCTGCCACAGCATACATTTTTCCAGAATATTCTGCCTATCCTCTCCTGTAATCTGTATCTCCTGCCGAAAGCTCTTCCCCAGTTCCTCAAAGCTCTCCGCATATCCCATCAGTTTCTGTCTGCACAGCAGTGAGATCTGTGCACACTGTTCTCTCTCCAGCCGTTCCTGCTCCTTTTTCCCTATGATCATGGCATCCTCCCCTTTCTGTTCTCACGATTATAGGGCAGTTTTCCTCTTCCTTTTGTCAAATCGAGGGAGGGAGAGACTTCATTTTTTGCGACAAAAAAAGCAGGTTCACTGTTGAGAAACAGTTTCCCTGCTTAATTGTCTTCCTGAAAAAGGATCTCACCTTCGTATACCAGTCCCAGCTTATCCTTCGCCACCTCTTCCACATAAGCTTTCGTCTGAGTGTACTTACCGAATTCCTCGATCTGTTCCGCTCTGGCCTGCTCTGCTTCGATCTGCGCGCCAAGGCTTGCGATCTGAGTATCATAGCCCGCAATCTTCTGTTGTAATTCCACGCTCCGCACCGCAACGACCACCATGATCATCAACACGACCAGGGTCACCAGGAACATACTGAACCGGTTCTGGTGTCTCTTGCGGTAGGCTGTTTTTCTTCTTGCCATACGCGCATCTCCTTTTAATGAATATTTTAAGCATTTTCCTAAGTATAGTCAACTGCTTTTTCAGCCAATTTCCCGTTATCCGCAAGGCTTTCCGGATTGGGTGCAGAAGAGTATTCAGGCCCAGTGCCACATACTTTACAAAAAAGGGACTGATTGTCCTGTGATACAGGTACATTCCCGCCAATGCCCCCAGCACGGCAAACCATCGCAGGTTCCCGTTACTTTCATGAAACATCAGCAGAAAGACCTTTCCCGCACAGTAGATCCAGAATGCCAGATCTTCCAGAGATACCATGCTGGTACTGTGAGCAAACACTCTTCGCAGGATCCGCAGAATATCATACAGAAAAGTGATCCCCACACCCAGCAGAAAGGAATGCAGCAGAAAAACATTTTCATCCATCAGCGGAACAGCCTGCCCAGGAAGGATTCCTGTTTTTCTCCGGATGCTGCGGTATCCGAATATACAAGGCTGTCGATCCGGCCGTCAATATCCACTTCCCCCTTGTCTAATGTCAGGCGGTTCACATGGAGCTCGTTGCCACGGATCATCAGCATCCCCTGTTCCGTCTCCAGCAGGATCTCCCGCAGATCAAAGGAAAGAACGTCATTCACCCCATTCACGGTACACGTCCGTCTGTTGGTCATGGTCACTTTATGCATACGTCCTGTCGCGTTTAAATCTTCCATTCTCTCCATAGCCTCCCATCCTCCGCTCCTTCCGGAACCGGACTTACAATGTATTGTATGGGAAAATGTGGAAATTTATACATAGAGAACCTGATATTATATATAACGGAAAAGTTCTTTGGCTTCTTCTTTTTTCACGGTCTCCTGTACATCCAGGACCTCGACTTTTACTTCCTTGTTGCCGAAAGAGATGGAAATGATATCTCCCTCTTTGACATTGGCGGATGCCTTTGCCGGCTTATCATTGATCAGCACTCTGCCGCTGTCGCAGGCTTCATTAGCCACAGTACGGCGCTTGATCAGTCGGGATACCTTCAAATATTTGTCTAATCTCATGCTTTTAACCTCACGATCATCCGTTTCTGAAAAACAAAAGAGACCCGAAAGGTTGTCCTATCGAGTCTCTGAAAATTCAGCTTCTATTATGCGTTCAGCATATCCTTTAATGCCTTACCAGCCTTGAACTTAGGAGCCTTGGATGCAGCGATCTTCATAGGTGCGCCGCTCTGAGGATTTCTACCCTCTCTGGCTGCTCTGCTGGATACTTCGAAAGTACCGAAGCCAACTAACTGAACCTTACCATCCTTCTTTAACTCTTCAGCAACAACATCGGTGAATGCCTTTAATGCCTTCTCTGCGTCCTTCTTGGAAAGACCAGCCTGATCAGCCATAGCTGCAACTAATTCTGTTTTGTTCATATTGAACTCCTCCTGTAATGAGTTTTCGTTATTAATTTTACGCTCGAAAATAGTTCTTTTGAAACGTCTATACATATATATATCTGGTTTTATCCCTTTTGTCAAGGTTTTTCCGCATATTTACGGCATTTCTTCCCCTCCCGGAAAGGATCATTCTGTCGATGAAGAGCTGGCCGTCAGGTCTACAAATGAGTAGGACACATCCTTTTCTTCTTCATCCACCTGTACCGTATAACTTCTGGTTTCATAACCGGATTTTCGCAGGGTGATCACATGACTTCCTGAGGTCTTCTTAAAACTGCAGGGGGAAATTCCCACATAGTTGCCGTCCAGATATACCTCCACATTTTCCGGAGCATCAATATGCACGCGGTAATAGGTCGTAGTCGTATCTGCGGTGGAGGTAGATTCCGTTGCGGAAGAGCTGGAAGAACTGCTGCTTTCCGTACTGTCTTCACTGTCAGAGTCCGCCTTATCCAGCTGGACATCCACTCCCGCGGATTCCTGTCCCACCCTGAGATACTGTGTAAGCGACTTATAGCCGTCCGCCTTTGCTATAATCTGGTGAATACCGTATTCCAGCGTGATCGGCTGAGAGGCATCCACCTGGCTTCCATCGATATACAATTCCGTATCGGAAGGATTCAGGGAAAACAGCACCATACCATACTGCGCCTCTGCCACTTCCAGATCACCGATATCCAGTGTTGTTTCCTCGTTGCGGTTGATCACGACATTTTTCGTGCCACCACCGCCGTTATAGCTGATATCTACCTGATAGCTTCCCTCCGGCACCGTCACCAGCATGTCCTCTGTAATCCGCACGATCTGTGTCTGGCCGATTTCCAGCCATCCGCCCACAAAGTTCTCATCGTTGACCAGTCTGAGGTATCCATGGCCTTTTTCCACTGTTACGCTGAGCACTGTGCTGTCAATGCCGTGAAATGTCAGGATATCCGCCGGATTCAGATCCATTTTTTCAATGCTGTGTCCCTGGGAAAAATACTGGGTATCCTTAGACAGCTGGAACACCTCTTCCCCGATGGCCACCTCATTTCGCACGGTATTCATCTCGTAGCGCTCCACATCGTCATACTGCCATGCTGTCTGCGCCAGCTGCATGGAGGTCAGATGCTTCTGACTTTTCAAAAAAGTCACATCCACGATGTCCCCCTCCTGCAGCTGACTCAGGGAAATTGCTTTTCCATATTTATCTGCGAACCGCGTTGTTCCGTCCATGGACAATGTGTAACGTTTGCCCAGATCCAGATTTAACAGTGTGACAGTGTTGTCAACATTATTGATATCCACCAGTACCGCCGTATCTGCGGAATCATAGCTGTCCGGATTGGTGACAACAAAGCCGGTATCTATCCGCTCTGCCTGTGCCGTTGGCGCAGGTGTTGCCGCCGTCCCGGAGGATGCTGTCTGCCCGCATCCAGCAAATGACATTGCTGTCACAAGCAAAAGGATTACCACTGTCTGTTTCGTTTTCGAATACTTTTTGCCTTCGAATCTTTTCAACGTTTTTGCTTCTCCTTTGTCTTCTGACGCTGCGATCCTGCCGCAACGTCTCTTCCGTTGTCTGCCGTTCATTGCCCGGCTTTTATCTTTGCAGCAGTTTCAGGAATTTCTTTCTGGCCGCTTCCTGTTCCAACAGGCGGTCCAGTTTCTCCTGATTCTTCTCCGGGATCCAGGCCTTGCCGGAATTATAATAAAAGTTTACGATCTTCCACAATTTCTCAGGATAGGACAGGCGGTAGACCAGATCCTGTCTCTCATAGGGCTTTAACGGTCTGACACTTTCATAAGCCGCCAGAAGCACTCTGCCCCATTCGGCATCCCATTCACTTTTTTCCAAAAGCTTTCGCAACAGCAGATACAGGTCTCTCACCGGCCCGTCTGCCTGACATTTTTCGAAGTTTACCAGGAAAAATCCACGGTCCTGCCGCAGAATATTATGATATTGGTAATCTCCGTGGCAGAAACACAGCGGTACTTCCTCTCCGCTGTCGGAGGCAGCCAGCTCGATCTCTTTCCATTCTTCACACAGTTGTCTTGCTTCCTCTAAAAAAGGATCAATCACTGCAGACAACCGGATCTCGAACCAGGTCTTCTGGCTGCGCTGTTTCAAGAACCTGCGGGCTCTCTTGAGCTCCCGGTTATGCTTCTCATAGTCCCGGCTGGGGAGATATCTCTCTATGACCGGTGCCGAAGTCTCCTCCGTCTCCGGAAATACCGGTGTAAATTCCAGATCACCGTGCAGTCTCGCCAGAAGCCGCATGGCTTCCATACATTCTTCCCTGTCGCGGATATTGCATTCTCGGCCTTCCCACCAGGTCTTCAGAATATATCTGACACCGTCCCGGTCTGTCACCGATAACGCACCTTCCTTTGTGGCAAGCAATCGCTCCGCAGGAACGGTTCCCCGTTCCTCCAGGTGCTTCAGGACCTGCTCCTGCAGGCACAATTGTTCCTCTCTTCCGGTATATTCCTTGAAGATCAGGCAGCCCTGCTGTGTATCGCACAGAATCGCTCCCCTTCCTTTTCGGGTACGCAATACTTCTATCTCATACTGCTCCAGCAGTGCCACTGCTCTGTCATTCACTTACAATCCCTCCTAAGATACGTCCTTAACCGTTTTCCGGTTCCTACGCTATCTTATGAGGAAAGCCTTTAAAGTATGCTCAATCTTTGTCTGCCGACAGTTCCTTTACCTTTTCCAGCAGCTGTTCTCTGGTATTCTGCTCGGGATGTTCCAATACCAGTTCCAGCAGCTGTTGCAGCATCTCTCCCAGCGCTCTGCCCGGTTTCATACCGGTGTCGATCAGATCCCTGCCGGTGACCGCCAGTGTTTTCAGGGAGACGCACTGCTTCTTTTCCAGCATTTCCTGATACAGTTTCTTCCAGAGTTCGAGATTTTCCAGTTTTTCTGCTCTCAGGTAATCGCTCTGTGCCAGAATATCTGCCCGTTTCACCGGGAACAGCAGCGGAAAAATATCTTCCCCGATCTTATTCACCGCCCGGCGGACAATCCGCAGATCCGGTATCACATCATTGCCATAATCATGGTATCTCACCAGACGGGTGACCACCGCAACGGTATCATTATCAAATCGCAGTCTCCGCAGGATCTTCCTCGCCATCTCTTCTCCCACCGCCGGATGTCCGTAGAAATGAGTGATTCCGTCTTCATCCACGGTAAGTGTGGCCGGCTTGCCGATGTCATGGAGCAGCATGGCATAACGCAGATTCTTGTCCGGCCCGATCTCCATAAGTGCATGTAATGTATGCTCACCCACATTGTATTTATGATGCTTGTGCTTCTGCGGTGTCTCCATCATGGCATCGAATTCCGGTAGGATCACCTTGGTGACACCCATGTCATAAGCTTCTCTGAGGGTGTCGGGATGAGGGGACACCAACAGTTTGGTCAGCTCCACCTGAATCCGCTCCGCACTGATCTTCTGCAGGGTCGGCACCAGCTTCCGGATTGCTGCCTCCGTGTCCTCGTGGATCTCGTAGCCCAGCTGGGCTGAAAAACGAATTGCCCGCATGATCCGCAGCGCATCTTCTCCAAAACGTTCTTCCGGGTTGCCTACGCATCGGATCAGCTTCGCCTCGATGTCTTTTAATCCGCCAAAAATGTCGATCAGGCCTTCCGTTTCATTATAGGCCATGGCATTGATGGTAAAATCCCGGCGTTTCAGGTCCTCCTCCAGGTTCGGAGTAAACGTCACTTCTTTGGGATGTCGGCTGTCTTCGTATTTTCCATCCACACGGTAAGTGGTGACCTCGAAGCCCTCTTTGTCCAACATGACTGTCACGGTACCATGCTGGATCCCGGTGTCGATGGTACGACGGAACAGCGCCTTCACCTGCTCCGGTCTCGCCGAAGTGGTAATGTCCCAGTCCTCCGGGCATCTGCCCAGGATGGAATCCCGCACACAGCCGCCTACCACATAGGCTTCAAACCCTGCCGCCTGAATGGTTTCAATAATGTATTTTGCTTTCTCGGGTATCTGTATCTGAATCATACTTCCCTTTCATTCCTGTTCTTTGTCGCCTTAAGCTTCCGGTTTCATGATAAATTTATCGATGACCTCCACCAGCCCGTCCTCATCGTTAGTACCGGTGATGTAATCTGCAGCTTCCTTGACCGCCGGCTGGGCATTCCCCATTGCTACGCCGGTTCCCGCATATTCGATCATGGAGATGTCGTTGTAGCCGTCACCGCAACAGATCGCATTCTCTCTGGTCAGTCCCATACCCTCCAGCATGTGATCGAGAGAGGTTGCTTTATTCACATCCTTGGGCATGATCTCAATGAAATAGGGCTCGGAACGGTAGATGCTTGCCACATCGCTGTATTTTTCCTGCAATTGTTTTTCCAGAGCAGGGGCAATCTCTTCCGGTGCCGTCATCAGGCACTTATTAATGTCGAAATTCACGTAATTTACAAAGTCAGGTACGACCTTAATGGGAATCTTATTGATCTTAGCCTCCCATTCCACATACTTGTCCGGTTCAAAAGCGGAAATCACGCCTTCTCCCTGATAAGTGATCAGTCCACAGCCGTTTGCCTTGGCGAATTCATACAATCCGGGCACGATGGACAGGGGCAGTGTTCTCTGGTACACTACCTCGCCGGTCTTGCAATCCACAATACGTGCTCCGTTAAAGGACAGGAGGTAGCCACCGTATTTTTTCAATTCCAGTTCTTCCTCACAACCTCTCATGCCGGGAGTCGGACGGCCGGAAGCAAGAATAACCTTATGCCCGTGCTGCAAAATATTCCAGATTCCTTTCCTGGTGACTTCCGTGATCTCTTTTTTTGAATTGGTCAGTGTTCCATCAATATCTAATACCAGAACCTTTTCCTGCATTTCCTCTCTCCTATAACCTAACAGTACCTGTCTCTTCTGCTTGTGCAGTGAAACAGGTACTTGTCTGTTGTCTATGTTCTGTTCCTGAGCAAGCGTTACTGTGCCTGTGTTGCGGTCTCTTCGGTAGCAGCAGTCTGCTCCTCGGTGATCTCCTGGGTCTCTGCTGCAGTCTCAGCGGCTGCGGATTCCTCTGCCTGCACCTTCAGATAATTCAGCTTACCCTTGGGATCCTCTACGGTAACATCTGCGGTGATGTCTTCTACATACTGGGACATTGCCTGGGATACCAGAGTATTCTTGATATTGATCTTCCACTCGGGCTGATCCTGTCCGATGTAGTAAAGTACATAGGTGGTATCGCTGACAGTGATCGCTACGGTATCGCCTGCCTGACGGCTGCTGTCGAAGATCCAGCTGCTCAGCTCCTCAGTCATACCACTCTTGGTTACCTGCTCGAACAGGCCGCCGTTCTCTGCTGCGGAAGTATCCTGTGTATACTTTTTGCACAGCTCTGCGAAGCTGTCCTCGGTAGCTGCACCGCTCTTCCACTCCTCCAGGATCTCTTCACCGGTCTTATCCTCGGTGGGGATGATGACACGTACATCTGCGGAAGGGGTCTCATCCAGATATCTCTGCTCAAATGCTACTACATAATAGCAATGACTGTTGTCGTTGGTAATGATAGTGGTGTCTCCTGCTTTTCTGGCATCATCGAACAGCCAGTCGGAGATCAGGTAGTTCACGGAAGACTTCTGCTCATTCTCATGTGCTTCGCCGTCTTTTGCCACGGTCTGCTCTGCATCGTCAGCCAGTACTTTGGCATCTTCCATTGCCTTGGCGATCTCAGCGTCGGAAGGCTGGTATGCGGTATCTTGTGTGGTATCGGTGGTTGCCGTTCCGTCAGTAGCAGCATCGGGTGCGGTGGTTGCTTCTACAGGATCTGCCAGTTCGGTAGGCTCTGTAGGCAATTCTGCCTCAATGGTCGTCAGGCGATAGTCTACGGAATCGTAGGTTGCCTTGTTTTCCTCATAATAGCTCTGGATCTCATCATCGCTGGGAGCATTATCCTCCTGCAGCTTCTCATAATAAGCATTCATGACCATATCATTCTTCACATACTGCTCAATACGGCCCATGGTTGCATAACCACCGTAGATGGAACGTACATATTCCTTCTCAGAGATGCCTGCAGATGCAGAGGAAGTCTTGATGGTCTCTTTAAAGGTGTTGTACTCATCGGTAGTATCGTAGGTGAAGCCCTCTGCATCGGCTGCTGCCTTCATGGCTTTGGACTGCTTCAGATTCTCAACAGCCAGCTGCTCGAAGTAATCCTGCCAGCTCAGAGTGTCGGAATACATCTGTGTGGACAGATCCTTAGAGGTATCCAGTCCGAAGTATGTCAGATAGCTGCCGTACTGGGTGATATAATTGTTCTTGGTCAGGTTGTATTGGTAATCGAACTCTACCTTGTTTACAGCTTCTCCATTGACCACCACATAGGTCTCATGAGTTGCCAGATAGGTACGGATGGGGAAAGATGCTACCAGACATACCAGAGCCACAAGCACTACGATGCCGATGGTCGTGCTGATGCGCTCTTCCTTTTTCTCCTTTTCCTTCTCCTCTTTACGCTTCTGTACCTTACGGTCATATTTGGTCATGACCTTCTGTTCTGTTTGTTCTTTATTTTCTGTAACTTTTTCATTCTTAGACATTGCTTACATGTCTCCTTCCTGGTGTCTTAAGTCCCAATGACTCCTTATTTTACCGTATTTCTGCGGAAAAAGAAAGCTATTTCACATATTTTTCAAGTTTTTCCACGATATTTTTCACGCATCCCGGCTCAAAAGGGCTATCCAGTCCGACCTCTTTGATCATATTGGTATAAAAATCGCTGGCGGACAGGCGGCACAGCTTCAGGTAACTCTTCCATGCTTCCCCGAAATCCGCATCCATCTTCACCTTATACTGCAATGCGCAGGTCTGTGCCAGGCAATAATCGATATAATACAAAGGGTAGTCGTAAATATGCAGCTGCTTCTGCCAGAAGCCTCCCTGTCCGAAGAAAGGATCTCCCTCGTAATCCAGGTGGGGCTTGTACTCCCGCTCCAGACGGCTCCATGCCTGCTTTCTCTCGGCCGGGGTCAGCTCCGGATGCTCATAGACGATATGCTGGAACTCATCCACCATACAGCCGTAAGGGATAAATGCCGCCGCATCCTCCAGATGCATCTCCACGTAATCCTGTGCCCGGTCGCCGAAGAACAGGTTCATCCATTTTTCCGTGAAAAATTCCATGGACATGGAGTGGATCTCTGCCGTCTCCATACCGATATCCGCATGTTCTCTGATGGGATCCGTGCCGGACAGATATCCCTGGAATGCATGCCCGCACTCGTGGGTGATAACATCCACATCACCACTGGTGCCGTTAAAGTTGGCAAAGATAAACGGTGCATGGTACAGAGGCAGATAAGTCATGTAACCGCCAGCTTTCTTGGTCTTGCGGCCCAATACGTCAAACAGTTGGTTCTCCATCATGAAATCAAAGAATTCCGCAGTCTCCGGGGACAGTTCCCGGTACATCTTCTGGCCTGCTGCCATGATCTCTTCAGGAGTGCCGGTGGGTGCCGGATTGCCGTTCTTAAAGTATACCTGTTCGTCGATATAGCTGAGCTTTTCCAGTTCCAGACGCTGTCTTCTGCGGTCATGCAGTTTTTCCGCGAAGGGTACAAAATACTCTTTGATCTGCTGACGGAAAGCCTCTACATCTTCCTTACCATAGCAGTTACGATTCATCCGGTAATAGCCCAGTTCCAGATAATTTTCATATCCCATGGCTCTGGCCTGTGCGGTACGGTTCTTCACCAGTTTGTCGTATAGGGTGTCCAGCTGCTCCTCATTTTTCCGGAAAAAGTCACTCATCTTCTCCCATGCCTGTCTACGGACATTGCGGTCGCAATTCACCAGATAGGGCCGTAACAGGGACAGGTTCAGTTCCTTGCCATCGAAGTCGATCTTCGCACCGGCAATGAGTTTGTCATACTCCATGGTCAGGGAATTCTCCTCCTGCATCAGCGGAATCAGTGCCTCGCTCATGGACTTCTGCGCCAGCTCCATGTTCTTGAAGGCTACCGGACCGATCTTCTCCTCCAGATATGCTCTGTAAGGGGATTCATATAATTTCTTCTGATAAGCCAGCACCAGATTACTGAATACCGGACCCTGCTCGTCGTAGTATTTATGCTCTTCCTCGTAGAATTTGTCGGAAGTATCAATGTCAAAGCGGATATTCGCAATGGTCATCAGCGTCATGACACGATCCGTCAGCGCATAATACTTCTTATGCACCTCGAACTGCTCCTCCCCGCTCTTCGCCGCCTCCAGCTCCCGGATCAGCTTTCCCATCTCTTCCTGTACTTTGGCAAAATCTATTCTCTCGTAAGGCATGTCCTGAAATCTCATCATTATAGTAACCCTCTCTTTCTGTGTCCTTAGAAACCTATACTGTTTATCTTACCCCAAAATGCCGGGAAAGTAAAACTTTAGAAGCGTTCTGTAACATTTTTCAGACTTGCCAATGAGGAATCCCTATGGTATGGTGGTATTGGAAGTAATTTTTCTTCTTTCAAAAATTCTTATAGGCCCGTCAGTGGTCAAAAGTTTCCCTTATTACCGCAATTTCAGAAATTAATTATTATAGCACTTATTGTTGACGTTTGATAACTAATATGTTATCTTTTAGAAAGGACATTATGATGTACGATATTGAGTATTATTTTGACAAAAATGGCTATTCTGCTATAAGCGATTATTTTGCCGATTTAGCCAAGAAATCTATATATAGCAAAACAGTTCGTATACAGAAAAACAAAATATTTGCTTACATAAAAGCATTAAAGGAATATGGAACCAGAATCGGAAATCCAATTGTTAAACATATACAGGAGGATTTGTGGGAATTACGACCTTTAAATAATCGCATTTTTTTCTTTTATTGGAAGGACAATAAATTTGTCTTATTACATTACTATATTAAAAAAACTCAAAAAACTCCTCATAGAGAAATAAACAAAGCCCTGGCAAATATGCATGATTGGCTGGAAAGGAATAATTCATGAAAAAATATACAAATTTTGACGAAATGTTCAACGATAATGATTACGTTTCCGAGGAAGACCGGGAAATCATAAACCTCGAAGTGAAATTAATCGGCAAAATGATAGAAGCCCGCGAAAAGCAGGGATTAACCCAACGAGATCTTGCAAAAATCAGTGGGGTAAAACAGCCTGCCATTGCAAGAATAGAATCTCTGCGCTCTACACCGCAATTGGACACTCTTTTAAAGGTGTTGATTCCTCTTGGCTATTCTCTGGAAATTATTCCTTTGCAAAAGGAAAATTAACGCAACCGCATAGAACAAATTTGTTTTATAACTAATATTTCCTGCACTTGTCAATACTGAATCTCTGTGGTATGGTGATAGTAGAAATATTTTTATTTCTTTCAAAAATTCTTATAGATCCGTCAGTGGTCAAAAGTTTCCCTTATTATTTATTTTATATGGAGAATATTTGTTTTTTTGTATTGTTTTATTTCGTTTTTTATTAACTTTGCAAGGGAAAGGAGCTTTATGGAGTTAAAACAAAATAATATAACCGGCAACTATTTTTCGGAGGAGTATTTGATGAATACTGTGTCGAGATTCTGGAAAAATTTTGTTGCGGAAGAAATTTCGTATGGAAATGCGATAGCTGCTGCGCCGGGGAATGTGGCTGTGGCAATACCGGCTTCCGGAAAGCGGAATTATAAGGATCTGGTGTTCCGGAAAATTTTTCATGACAAGGAGAAGCTGCTCTCGCTGTACAATGCGCTGAATCACTCGCATTATGAAGATCCGGAGCTACTGCATATTACAACTTTGGAAAATGCGGTTTACCTAAGCTTGCAGAACGACCTGTCGTTTGTGGTGGATTTTGATCTATGGTTTTTTGAGCACCAGTCCACCCTGAATCCCAATATGCCATATCGCTTTTTGCTGTATCTAGCAAGTGAATATTCGAAGCTGAACACGGATGACCTGCTTTATTCCAACAAGTTACAGATGCTGGATACTCCACATTTTGTAGTGTTTTATAACGGGACGGATCCTCTCCCGGAATACAGCACCCTGAAGCTGTCCAGCGCCTACCGGAATAAGGAAGAGGCTCCTCAGCTTGAATTACAGGTACAGGTAATCAATATCAATCTCGGGTTCAACTCCGAGCTGATGGATGCCTGCCAGATTTTAAAGGAGTACGCCCAGTTTGTCGCAGAAGTCCGCAAGCAGGCAAAGGTGTATCCAAACCGACAGGCCATCGTTCAGGCAGTGGATGTGTGTATTAAGAAAGATATTTTGAAGGAATTTTTGCTTGAGAATAAGAAGGAGGTTATTGATATGGTGTTTTTCGAATATGATGCTGAGGCGGAAAAGAGAGTTATTTATAAGGATGGCGTAGAGGAAGGCAGAGCTAAAGAAATTATTCGGTCATGTAAGGACTTTAACTTGTCAAAAGAGGATGCAATCCACAAGTTAGAGACTCTACTATCAATCCCTACGCAATCTGCCATTGACTATTACGAAAAATTTTCAAAGGAATTTGAAAATGAATTCTCAAAAGCACAAAAAATTATGTAAAAGGAGCACATTGATATGAACTTTTTCGAATATGACGCTGAGGCGGAAAAGAGAGTCATTTATAAGGATGGAAAAGAAGATGGGAAAGAAGAAGGAAAAGCAGAAGAAATTGTCCGTTTATGTAAAAAATTTCATGTATCAAAGGAAGATACCCTCCGTGAATTAGAAGCTGAGCTTTCTATTTCTACACAGGCAGCCATGGATTACTATGATAATTTTTCGAAGGAATTGGAAATGGGCGCCATGGATGGTCGAAAGGCCTTATAAAAGTAAAAAGGGCAGCCCGTCATGGACTGCCCCTTGGTTCTTGTATAGTTCTTACAGATATGGTTCGTTCCTCTTTGGAAACAACCTGATCTCAGCTTAAGCTTACTGTAACAGAGACAGTACGCCCTGGTTAGCCTGATTGGACTGAGCCAGCATAGCCTGACCTGCCTGAGCCAGGATGTTGTTGTTGGAGTACTTAACCATCTCAGTAGCCATATCGGTATCACGGATAGCGGACTCTGCGCTAGTGGTATTCTCAACTACGTTGTCCAGGTTGTTGATGGTGTGCTCCAGACGGTTCTGAACAGCACCAAGTGCGGAACGCTGGGTGGAAACCTTCTGGATTGCTGATGCGATTGTGTTAATTGCTGCATCAGCATTTTTACTATCTTTACCGTTAACAAGTAATCTACCAGTGTCATCCAATAAACCAAGTCCAGCTGCACTCATGGATTCAATTTCAACGGAAATCTTATTATCCTTGGAAGAATCTGCACCTACCTGTAAGTCAAATGATAATGCCTTAGGTGCGTAAGTCGGATCATATGCAGCAACAATCATGCCATTTCCGTTGGCTGCGGTATCTGTCTTCAAAGTAACATTAAGCTCCGTACCAATGGACAATCCAGCTAATTTAGCACCGGTTGCATCTACTGATACACCGGTAGGAAGGTTAGATGATGCTGTAAATTTTTTTGTGATCTCAATGTCATCGGTGCCAGATGCATTTAATCCCATTTCCTTCAACTGTGCTGCAGTATAATCTACGTTATCTACAGTCCATTTATCAACACCTCCATCTACTTTATGCGCAAACGTAACTGCTGCTGCATCTGTAGCATCTAATACCTTTTTCAACGCACCACTAATGTTACTCTGATCAATGGATGCTGTTCCACTAGTAATTTCTGCTGTAACACTACCTACTGTAACCTTTCCTGCAGTATATGTATTTCCAGCAGCAATGCTTGCTTTAATCTTTGTATCCACGGAAGTTGTACCATCTGCGCCAGTCAAAGAAATAGTAGTAAGTTCATTCTTCGCCTTGGCCTGCTGGCGGCCTTCCCCCTGCAGAAGATACGTTTCATTAAATTTTGTGGTTGTTGAAACACGATCAATTTCAGTGGTTAACTGATCAATTTCATTCTGGATATACTCTCTATCATCTTCGGAATTAGTTCCGTTAGAAGATTTTACTGCCAGTTCATTCATTCTCTGCAGCATATCCTGAACTTCGTTCAAAGCACCTTCTGCAGTCTGTACAGTAGAGATACCATCCTGTGCATTCAGGGAAGCCTGTGTCAGACCTCTGATCTGCTTTCTCATCTTCTCACTGATGGACAGGCCTGCTGCATCATCAGCTGCACGGTTGATCTTGTAACCGGAAGACAGTTTCTCGGTGGACTTTGCCTGAGAAGCGGTGGTTAAGCCTAACATTCTGTTAGAGTTCATAGCTGTAAGATTGTGTTGTACTACCATAATATTTACCTCCTTGTATTACTGCCCAATTCCTTTTGCGGCAGTGTGCGTATCTGTATTGTTATTGAGAAATCCTTTTCTCCCAGATACTTGTTGTTAGTTTTTATAGTAACCGGAGTAGGAGCTTCCCTGTCGGGCCCTGACAGAGCCGCTCTTCCTCCGGTTATTACCATATGAAATTATTTGTCCGCATTTCCCTTTGTGATGATCACATTTGACTTCTTGCGGTACTTCTCCGGGTGCTCTTCTTCCGCATAATATTTAGGAAGCTTCGCTCTCTCCTCCGGATCTGTGATCTGGTTCTCCAGCACCGTGCTTCGCACGATGTTCACCTCTTTCGGTGCATCAATCATAATACGGAGATGGTTCTTGGTTCCTCCCAGGAACACGATCTTGATATTGTCATTGATCATCAGGTATTCTTCCGGACTAACGGTCAGACGCAGCATATCGATAACCTCCTTGTTTTTATTCAGCCTTCCTTGCCTGCTGGTTTGCACTGATGCAACATTTTATTATGGAATGTTGCATTTTCCTAATTCATTTATTCTTTCAAGGAGGCCATTATGAGCACGACACAACCTATCCGCAGCAAACAGCTTTTACACGATTTTAAAAATTACTACCTTACCAAACAGCCCAACTCCCGCAATTACACTCTCATCCTGATCGGTCTGAACACCGCTCTCCGCATCAACGACATCCTTCATCTCACCTGGGGAGATGTCTATTGCACAGAACACAGCCGCTTTTACACTCATCTCCTGATCACGGAGAAAAAAACAGAAAAAGAAACCAGAATCCTGATCAACAGAGAACTTCAGAAAACATTACTGTCCTACCGGAAAACACAGCCTTCCATAGCCGACACAGACTACCTCTTCCCCAGCCCCAGAAAAACCGGTTCCCCACTCTCCCGATACCAGGCCTACCGCATTGTCCGTAAGGCTGCTGAAGCTGTAGGGATCGAAGACGTGATCCGGTGCCATTCCCTGCGGAAGACCTTCGGCTACCATGCATGGAAAATGGGAACTCCGCCCGCATTGCTGATGGAGATTTACAATCATTCTTCTTTTCAGATCACAAAACATTATCTGGGAATTGAACAGGATGACAAAGATGCCGTATTCCGCAATATACAGCTATGATATGTGTTGCTTCAAATCATTATGGCGATATAAACAATACGGGATAACGATTTTTATAAAAAGGACTAAAGTTTTCCCATGGTCAGCCGAAATATGTAGTGCAAGACAAAATGCAACATTCCATAATAGAATGTTGCATTTTTCTATTTTAATCCTTTCATTTCTGTGGTATTCTTTTAAAGACTGCATATCGCTTTTTTTCGACAAATATTTCTCTTTTATTGAAACATATACAGTCAGAATTAGGAGTACACATGAAAAGCTTTATATGTGAAATGTTCTATAAGCAGCGGGCGGCATTTGAGCAAAGCTGTGCTTCCAGGGGCAAAGAGTACCCTCTTCCGAAAGACGTTTTCCTACAATCGGATATTTTCTATGACGAGAAGCATGTTCCGGCACATCGTCTGGATGTCTACCGTCCCAGGGGACGGGACGGAGAGATTCTCCCGGTCATCGTCAACGTGCATGGCGGAGGCCTTCTCATAGGGAACAAGGAGTTTAACCGTCCCTTTTGTGCCTCTCTTTGTGAGGCGGGTTATCTGGTATTCAGCATTGAGTACCGGCTGATACCGGACTGTCTCTTCTATGACCAGCTGGCTGATCTGCATCTGGCACTGGATTTTATCCGGGATCATCTGACGGAATACGGCGGTGATATTTCCCACATATATGCCTGCGGCGACAGCGGCGGTGCCTGCCTGCTGACTTATGGAATCGCCATGCAGAAAAGCACTGCACTGGCACAGGCTGCCGGAGTAACCCCTTCTGACCTGCCAGTCCGGGCACTTGGCCTGGTCAGCGGTATGTTCTATACGAACCGCCTGGATCAGATCGGACTTTTCCTCCCCAGATATCTCTACGGCCGGCATTATAAAAAAAGTGCTTTTGCCCCCTATGTATCTCCGGAGCACCCGGACATCGTGACCAGCCTGCCACCCAGTCTCCTGATCACCAGTGACAACGATAATCTTCAGAGCTATACTCTGAATTTTGAAAAGGCTCTGAACAGACATCAGATGCCCCATAAGCTGATCAACTACCCGAAAGATCCCCGCCTGACCCACGCGTTCAGTGCTTTTTCCCCGGATCTTCCGGAAAGCAGGGAAGTTATCCACCATTTGATTCACTTTTTTGAACACACCGGGGAAGATTGTAAAGGAGGAAATGCTCAATGACATACGATGAAAATGTCTTCAAAGAAAAGGCCAATCGCAAGGCCCGTAAGATTTGGATTGTTTTTGCGATTTTACTGAGTGCCAACTATGGCTCCGATGCTTCCGGCGGGTTATACCCCACCACTTCTTACCTTATTTTCCTGGCATTATGCTGGCTGCCTCTGATCTTCGGCGAAGTGCTGCTGCGTGTAAAGGGTTGGGCAACCGAACTATACCGCTATGATCTTGTCATCGGTTACGGCATCTTCTATACCTTTGTTATCTGTACCACAGCGTCACCCATCGCATTCACTTACATCCTTCCGGTGACGAGTTTACTGGTCCTGTATAAGAACCGGAAATTCATGATCAACTGCGGTATCGTCAACTCTCTGATCATTGTGGGTGCTGCCGTCTACCGCTACATGTTAGGCTTTAACAGTGCTTCTGATATGAAAAATTACCAGTTGCAGCTGTCCTGTATCATCTTGTGTTACATCTGCTATGTCATGTCCATCCGCCACCTGAACGAGTCCGACGGTGCCATGACCGACAGCATCAAAGCAGACCTGCACAGAGTCGTGACCACGGTAGAACAGGTCAAGACATCCAGCAATACCATTCTGGACGGCATCACTGTCGTAAGAGAGCTGGCTTCCGAGAACAAGCACGGTTCCGATATGGTCATGCTGGGTATGAATGAATTGACGGATAATAACCATATGCTGCAGGATCGGACGACCTCTTCCACACAGATGACTTCCGACATCCGTGCCCAGGTGGAAAATGTTGTGGCACTCATCAGCGAAATGGTATCTCTGGTAGGGAAAACCGAATCCCATTCCAGCGTCAGCGCAAAAGATCTGCAAAGTCTGGTAAGCACTGCCACTACGATGTCAGAGCTTTCTACGGAGCTGGAAAATGTCCTGCAAAATTTCCAGCAGGAATTTGGCATGGTGAAGCAGGAGACCGGTACCATCGAAAAAATTACAAACCAGACGAACCTGCTGGCCTTAAACGCTTCCATCGAAGCAGCCAGAGCCGGTGAGGCAGGCAAGGGCTTCGCCGTCGTTGCTGAACAGATCCGTACCTTAAGTACCGAAACCCATGCTTCCTCCGGACAGATCAGAGAAGCTCTGTCCCGTCTGGATGCTACTTCCGCTAAGATGACCGCTTCCATTGAAGAGACCTTGAAGCTGATCCAGGTTACCCTGGAAAAGGTAACACATACCGGTGAAAATGTAAATCAGATCGCATCTGATTCCGCACAGCTTGGCAGACATATTCAGGTAGTTGATAATGCAATTAAAGAGGTGGAAAGCTCCAATACCCAGCTGGTATCCAATATGGAACAGGTAACTAACATCGTGGAGACCATTACCGGCTGTATTGCACACTCCAGTCAGACCAGTGAGCGTATGCTCAGTAAATACGAAGAGACCGCTTCCAACATCAACACCATCGAGGATGTCATGGAGAACATGATGTGTGATCTGGGTATCGGCGGCTTCATGGGTATCGAAGATATCCGGCCCGGCATGAAGATCGATCTGAAATTAGCCGGTCAGGGAGATACGGAATACCTTGGAGAACTGATCGAACAGATTCCGGAGGGTCTGCTGGTATCCTGTCAGAAGGAGCTTGCACTCACCGATACCGCTTCCTGTACCTTACAGATCACCGCAGGCAATATCCTGTATTGTTGGGACAAGGCAGTCATCTCTCCTGCTCCTGAAAAGGGTGCTCATACCTTCAAAATCGTCATTAATACCAGACCCCGGATCAATAACCGCCGTAAATACCCCCGTATGGATCTGGACAATGCCTGCACCATTAAGTTCAAAAATTCCGACAAGGAATATGCAGCTACCATGGATAATATCAGTGCCAACGGCTTTGCTTTCCTGGCGACAGACAATATCTTCACCCAGAGCAAGAATGCCTCGGTCACTGTCACTATCCATGATTTCGCTCTCCCGGATCACAATGTGCTGGAAGGACGTATCATCCGCTGCTCCGACGATAACGGTCTGTTCATCGTAGGCTGCCAGATGCCGGAGGACAACTTCTATATTCTGGAATATGTAGAGAAAAATCTGGAAAGTAAGAAATAGTCAAATACAAAAGGGTGTCGCACAGCGGCACCCTTTCTTGTTTGGTTTTATAGTTTCATCTATGGCTTCAGGAGCTGGGCGATCAGGCCCTCGACCTCCTGGAGCTGTTCTTTTGTGCTCTCCTTATGACTTTCCTTGCGGTACTTGGAAGGGGACATTCCCTTCATGGCATGAAAGGCCTTGGTAAATACCAGCGCATCGCTATAGCCGCAGGACAGCGCAATACTCTCGATAGGATAATTTGTGGAGTCCAGAAGTTCTCTCGCCTTGGTAATGCGGAAAGTGGTAAGGAACTGCTGGGGAGACATCCCCAGATAGTTCTGGAACAGCGTATATAAATAGCTGCGGTTGATACACACATAGTCCGCCACATCCGTGACCTTGATGGGGTTACAGTAGTTGCTCTGAATAAAGGAGACCGCTTTTTTCACGTACTGGTTGCCCTTATCCTCTTCCTCTCTCGCTACTACACCGGCGCTGTCCGCGATCACCGACAGAAATACCCCCAGAAGTCCGTTCCTGCGCAGATCATCCGCAATGCCAAAGGTATTATGCTCCATCATATCCCGGACAATGGAATACAGTTCCTCTGATTTATCACAGGAAAAAATAGGATGCCGGTCCGACAGTCCCATGCTGTGTAAGTATTCTTCGGTGCGGCTTCCAGCAAAGCCCACCCACAGATAGCTCCAGGGATCCTTCGCATCCGCCTGATAAAAAGCCAGTTCATTGGGCTGGATCAGGAAACCGTAACCCGCCTCCAGCTGGTATTCCTTGTCGTGAAACCGGAAATGTCCCTTGCCGCTCAGGACATAGTGGATCAGGTAATGTGGCTTGGAGGCCGGCCCGAAGCTGTGCAGCGGTGCCGTCTGGGAGCATCCGCAACAGTTCACATACAGACTTCCTGTTTTATCATTGACAAAATCCAGTTTAAATGCTTTTTCCATGATCGGACCGTTTCCTTTCCGCGTTACCGCTCTCTCATCTAATTCACGAGAATCCCGCCATTTTCATCAAATTCCACGCCGAAGTCCCGGCTGTATTCATTCATACGCTGCAAAATTCTCTTCTTATCATCACCTGTCGCAGGCGTGGGCTTAAAGTCATTCCGAGTGGATACGGAGCTTACCAGACATGGAATGATTCTGGCATTCCGATCTTCCACCTTCTGTCCGTTTTCAAAGGTAAATGTCTGCCGGAAGATCATGGTATCCTTGTCCTCCGGATTCCGGTTGGCACCAAAGCAGAAATTTGCCAGACTGTAGATGATATATCTGCCCTTGTATTCCTCGATTCCCTGAAGGACGTGGGGATGATGACCAATGACCAGATCCACACCCCAGTCAATGCATTTTCTGCCAAGTACCTGCTGGTAATTCTCCGGATAAGTATCTTTCTCGATACCCCAGTGACAACAGGCCAGGATCAGGTCCACATTCTGTTCCCGCAGGGTCTCGATATTGTTCTGGATCAGCTTTTCCGCCTGTGCGCCCCACTCTACCTCATTGACAGAGATTATTCCTATTTTCAGGTTCCGCTCTCCGCCATGGGCAGCCGCACTGTCCGGGACTTCATAGATACCCACATTTTTATCATAAGCATAAATGATCCCTTCCTGCTCTAATGCCACCACAGTATCCCGGCTTCCCTGTTCGCCATAATCCAGGCGGTGATTGTTGGCGAAGCTGACGGCCTCAATGCTTCCTAACGTCAGCAGATGAGCATAGGCCGGATCCCCTTTGATGCAGTAGGTCTGTCCCTCCCGCATCTGTTCCGATGTGGTCAGAGGCCCTTCCAGATTCACGATGGTCATATCGTCCGCCGCAAAGATGTCTCTCACATTTTCAAAGAAATAACCTTCGTCCTCCGCCTGATCATAGGCCTGACGGAAGGAGGCACTGTAGTCTTGTTCCTGATGATTTCCCAACGTTACATCCCCTGCTGCGGAGATGGTGATCGTATATCGGTCACTTACCAGAGCCGTGGAGCTTTCTGACATCCCCGGCACTGGCATATCCGCTTCCCCGGAAGCTGTACTGGTCTGGGGACTGGCTGTGGAAGACTCCTGCGTCTGGCCGCTCTGGGTCCCGGAATGGTAACCGCCGATAGGCTGCGCCAGATCTTCCCTTCCCGGAATGTAGACCTGCTGGGTCAGATCATCGCCACATCCGCCAAGCATTATGACTGCCGCTGCACAGAACAGTGCTGCAAACCTTTGTTTTCGATACCCCATAAGCTGCTCCCTCATTATCGTAGCATGATCCGCACCTTTGGTGCTTACCGTTGCTTCGCAACTATCATGATCCCATTCGCCGTTCGTCAATCCTGCAAGCACATTGACTCTCATACGTCAATTATAATATCATTCCGCAGAAGCCTCCGATGTGGAAGTAATGTCTCCGTCTCCGTACAGATTCTCCTGCAGGAATTTCTTGTTGGCTTCGAAATCCACTTCCAGCACTGCCATCTTACGGATGGTCGCATCCTTATAGGTGCCCTCCAGTGGAATGCTGTTCTGGATAATATCGTAAGTCACGGCCTTAGGTGCCATAAGGCTCAGCCGATAGCATTCTGTCTGGGTCAGATTCGTGGTCAGATTCGGCATCAGACCATCGATCAGCTCCTGGGGATTGGTCAGCATTCCCTGCGGAAGCTTGTGGATCACCTCTGCCAATACCTTTCTCTGCCTCTCGGTTCTGCCGAAATCCGTACCGATATAACGGTTTCTGCAATACGCCAGTGCCTGCGGTCCGTTCAGGTGTACCATACCGCCGGAAGTATCTTCAAAATAGTCGGTACCTTCCGGTCTTCCCAGCAGAATGTTGTATTCCACCAGATAACCATTGACATATTCCACTTCCTTGCTGGTCAGCTCAAGATCCACACCGCCCACTGCATCCACCAGATTGGCAAATGCTTCAAAGTTCACCAGTACATAGCGGCTGATATGAATATCGAAATTCTGCTCAATAGTCTCCATCAGCAGTTCTGCGCCGCCATAGGAATATGCCGCATTCAGACGATTCCCCTTATGTCCCGGAATGTCCACATACATATCACGGAGCAGGGATGTCATGTAGATCTTCTTCGTCTTGTTGCTGATGGACAGCAGGATCATGGCATCTGATCTGCCGTCTTCACCGTTTTCACGGGAATCGTTACCGATCAGCAGAATATTGGTCACGCCTTCTTCCTTCATGGGAGAGGACGCTACCGACTCGATCTTCTCATAGTTCATCTCTCCGTAGACCTTTCCTACCAGCACATACAATCCTGCTGCCAGGAATACAAGGATCAGCGCCACTGCGATCAGGAAACGCTTGAGTCCTGACTTTTTCTTCTTTCTGCCGCTCCCGGCTCCCTTTTTATTTCCTTTTCTGTTCCTTTTATCCGCTTTCGTGTCTATCTCCTCACGCTTCCCGGATCTTCTTCCGGAGCGTTTTCTATCGTTATAATCGTCCTCATAGTCCTCTACATAGTCATCCCGTCTGCTGCGGCGGGTTCTGCCTGAGGTCTCCTGTCTGCGGTGATCAGCGTTACTGCTACGGCCGCCACCGTTACGACTCTCTGAAGTCTTACGTGCCGTCTCTCTGCGGGCTACCTGTCTCCTGCGGTATGTGGGATCATCCCAGTCCTCTGCATAGTCCTCACGGGATCCTGCTCTTCTGTCGGATCCGATCACATCCAGTTCCTCCTCTTCCTCGTCATCTTCCCTCATATCATACATCTGCGGAGCCGGGCGGGCTGCCTCACGCTCCGCAGAGTGTGTCCCCGCATTCGCCGCCGGGCGCCCCGTACTGCGGCGGGCTCCCGCCCCGGATGCCTGCATTTCCTGCATCTCCTGTTGTAAAAAGGCTTCCAGACCCTTTTGTATATCTTCCATCTCCTGAATGGAGTCTCTTTCCTTATCGCTCATCCTGTACCTCACTTCCACATACCTGATTTTGCACGCTTTTATTCCTATTCATCTTCTAGGATAATACCATAATCTGCTGTATTCGTCACGACAGAAATCCTTAAAATTTGTTTAAATGTTATCCGGTATTTCTTAAGAAACGACAACAAGAAAGACCATCTGCGGCAGCTACACGATTTTCTTTCGTATGCTTTCCTCAGATGGTCTCTGCATTTTTGTTGATTTATGTCTGCTCTATTTATGAGCGACTCTTGCGTCTATGTAATTTTTCAGAGATTCCACCGTCTCTTCTACGCCCAGCTTGCTGCTGTTGATAGACAGATCGTAATTACGGGAATCGCCCCATTTTACCTTACAATGACTATTGTGGTAAGACTTTCTGCGACGGTCCTTCTCGATCATGCGCTCTTCCGCATGACGGGCATCCAACTCATAGATCCGCATAACACGTTCGATCTTGGCCTCTCTGTCTCCCAATACGAAGATAGAGATCAGGTGCGGATTGTCCTTCAGCACGATTTCGGAACAACGTCCTACGATCACGAAGGATTCTCCTGCCTCTGCTTTTTTCTTAATGTAATCGAACTGCATTCTGGCCACATTGTCTGCCGGAGAGCTGTTCATTCCCATTACACTGCGGTACAGGAATTTATTACGTCTCTTTTCGTCGAACTCAGCCAGCTCCTTGCTGCTTACATTCATGCTTGCAGCCACCTCATCTAACAGGTTGTGATCGTACATCGGCAGTTTGTAATACTCTGCCAGCTTCTGTGCGATCTCATGTCCGCCGCTGCCGTATTCACGGCTGACGGAGATAATCAGTTGTTCACTCATGGATCTGCCCTCCTTATGGCTGGATGTATTTCCAAAATTTTTTAAACTCGTATTCTGCAAATACATCTTACAGATATCTTGCATAGATCATCAGCATAGAGATCCCTACTACTATTATAGTCGCAGGTGCCATAACTTTGCAATATTTTCCCCACTTAATCATATGACCGGCTTTCGCTGCGGTGGCGATACCTACTACGTTGGCAGAAGCTCCGATGGGAGTTGCGCTTCCTCCAATATCGGTTCCCATAGCCAGTGCCCATGCCAGAATGGACAGCTCCACACCCTGGGTAGCGGACAGACTGCTGATAATAGGGATCATGGTAGCCGCAAAAGGAATATTATCCACGAAGGCGCTGGCAATCGCAGAGATCCACAGGATAATAGCGATCATCAGCATCAGATTGCCGTTGCTGATGTCTCCGATGAAATTCGCCATAACTTTCAGGATGCCGGTCTGCTCCAGGCCGCCCACTACCATGAACAGTCCGATGAAGAACAACAGGGTCTTGTAATCGATCTGTTTGATCAGTTTCAGTGCGTCCTTGCCTGCTGCAATTAAAGTCACGATAGAAATGAATACACCAATACAGGATACGGTCAGACCGGTTTGTGCGTGGGTCACCAGCAGAACTACCGCACACAGGAAAATAATAGTGCTGATAATAAATCCTTTTTTATCGGTAATGGCTTCGGAAGGATCCGGGTAGGTCTGGTTGCTGCCTGCTGCAGCTGCCTCACTGGCACGCAGTTCCTTGTGGAATACCAGATAGAAATACAGTACGACCACAACCAGGGAAACGCCTGCGATCACACCGGTATTGGTCAGGAAATCCGTGAAGGAATATCCCAGGGAAGTACCGATGATGATATTGGGGGGATCTCCGCACATGGTAGCGGATCCTCCCAGATTCGCACAGAACACTTCTGCCAGAATCATAGGCACCGGATTGAATTTCAACAGTTGTGACAATTCAATGGTAACGGCTGCCAGGAACAGGATTACGGTAATACTGTCAATGAACATTGCCAGAATACCGGATAATACCATAAAGGTGACAAACAACGGTACAACCTTATACTTGACCATCTTGGCAAGGCGCATGCACAGCCAGCGGAAGAATCCCACCCGGGCCATTCCCTCTACCATGATCATCATTCCTGCTACGAACACGATGGTCTCCCAGTTGATACCACTGGAAGCCTCTGCGGACTGTCCCGCCGTGTACCAGAAATGACTTGTGAAAAAGCTGCCTAAGTTCAAAGTCTCCAGCACTGCGCTCATACTGTGCATTCCCAGTCCGAATACCAGTACCAGTGTCAGCAGACCGCAGCCCAATGTGATAATGTGTCTCTCCCATACTTCCAGGACGATCAGTACAAACATCGCCAGAAATATGATTACTGCAAGTATTTGTGCTACCACTTTCCCTGCCTCCTTGTAAATTTATCATTTTATCTCGTTAAGCGTTTTTTAATCTTGCTTTCACCTTTTATTTTCCCCTTTTTATGAGAAATTAAGTGGATTTCGCACCTCACGATTTAGAACGCTTAAGATTTGATTCTATCCGAAATATCGGCATAAGTCAATTCTTCTTTTGGCTTCTATGCATAAATATTCCGTTAAAGTTTTCTCAGCTGAAAATACAAAAGACTCCCGAAAGTTTGTATCATGCGTACTCACTTTCAAGAGCCTTTTCATATCCTGTTATTTATTCATTCCGGAAGCTTTCGATATCGTTCTTTCCCACATACCGCAAGAACATCCGGTGCATATCAATACCGCTTTCTCCGAAATACAATTTCATGTACTTCTCACCGTCTTGCCGGATTGCCAGCGTGACGGACTGTTCCACCACTTTGCCCTCCGTGCCGTTAATCGTCACAGTTTGCTGCAACGTGTTGTTCAAGAATACGGAAATCGGTAACTGTGCCAGCGGACCCAGCGTGGAACTCATCCGGAATACCAGTTCGTACCGTCCGATCTTCGGGAAACGCAGCTGGTATACCGCACCGGTACCTTTCTTCGTGGACAGCTTCTCCAGCGGAAGTTCAATCTCTTCGCCGGTCTTCGGCTCCGGCAGTTCCAGTCTTGCCAGCACCTGTCCGCTGTCTCCGGCACCTTCGGTACTTACCGGGCTGTGAAGCTCCGTGCACTCCTCTTTCTCTCTGCCAAGCAGCCTCTCCATGGCAACCGATCGTAACAGGAAGCGACAGATATTTGTAGCATTCCGCGTAAGCTGCGCTCTGGTCAGCCTGCCATCCGCCAGTCCCTCCGCTGTGTTGTCCTGATTGGAATTGGCTGTGGCATCCGCTGTCACCATGTAGATATCATTCTGTGCCCGAACCATGGGTACGGTCTGGCTTTTGGAACCGGGTCCGCCTTCCTCGTTGATCTTCGCCCACCAGTCGGTCATTACAATGCCCTGATAGCCCCATTCTTTCCGAAGGATCGTCGTTAAGAGGTCATAGTTGCCGGCCGTCCACAGTCCATTCAACGGACCATAGGTGGACATGATGCTGTAAGCGCCGCCCTGTTTCACTGCGATTTCAAATCCCTTTAAATAGATCTCCCGCAGTGCTCTCTCGGATACGATGCTATTGGCATCGTGTCGTTTAAATTCCTGATTGTTACATGCAAAATGCTTGATGGTACCGGTAACTCCGTATTTTCCCATACCTTTCAGCTGTGTTGCCGCCATGGTGCCGGTGAGGTACGGATCTTCGGAAAAATACTCAAAATTACGTCCGTTCAACGGATTCCTGTGAATATTAATACCGGGACCCAAAAGACTGTCGATCTTGTTCTTGCGAAGCTCCATGCCCTCCATCTCATACAGTTCTTCCACCAACTCCGGATCAAAGGTACATGCCAGCAACGTACCGTTCGGCAGTGCATAGGCCATGGTACCGCAGTCCATACGGATGCCGGAAGGACCATCGGAACAGCAGGCCACCGGAATACCGAATTGCTGCAGCCCATCCGTCACACCGCCGAAAGCTGCTGCCGTTCCAGGTGTTACTTTCGGAGAACACATGCCTTCTCCGCGGGTCATACAGATCAGATCTTCGTCTGACAGCTGTGTCAGAAACTGCTCCAGCGTGATTTTATTGTCGTAAACATCCGCCAGTTTCCAGCCCTGATCTCCCACATATTCGCTCTGGGTGGGTCTTTCCCGCAAAATACGTTCCGCCAAATCTATGGTCCGTAAGGGCACATCCTCCCAGTTGGCGATAGCATGGTCATTCTCTCCGAAGAAAAACGGTCTCAGGCGCTTAAATGCCTGCACCGGTGCCAATGCTTCTGTAGCTGTCTGTACGACCTGCAGCTCCGCTAATGTCACTCTTCCGACTTCTCTTGCACTCCGCACATCTGTGCCCACATAGAAGATATAGTCTCCTGCTTCCAGTACATAGCAGGACTTGTGTCCAGTGACACCACTGTCATCATAAGATGCAAACTCTGTCAGCTCTGCTTTCAGAACCAGTTCTTCACTCTCTCCGGGTTTCAGGTCTTCGGTTTTTGCATAAGCAACCAGCTGGCGCAGCGGCTTGCCCAGTTTGCCCTGGGGTGCCTCCACATAGACCTGTATGGTCTCTCTGCCAGATACACCGCCGACATTTGTCACCTTCTCGATGGCAGTGACTTCGGTACCCCGTACTGCCAGTCCCATGGTTTCGGTCTGGAACCTGGTATAAGACAGGCCAAATCCAAAGGGATATTTTACTTTATCTCTGGCAAAGGTCTCAAAATAACGATAGCCGACATAAATATCCTCGGTATAGAAATTCTCTACCGGATCTCCGAAATTCTCCGTGGAAGGATAATCCTCAATATCTACCGCAATAGTATCGCTGAGTTTACCGCCGGGATTTACTTTTCCCGTCAGGACATCTGCGGCAGCTCTGCCACCCTCCTGGCCACCTTGCCATACATAGAGCACAGCCTGGGGCTGATAGCGGTCCACCCACTTCATATCCATGATATTGCCTACATTTAGCACAACAATGGTCTGTTCAAAGGCATGGCAGACATTCCGCAGGATCTCTTCCTCTGCCGCAGTCAGCAGGTAACTTCCTTCCGTGGCACTGTTGTCCTTGTCTTCTCCGGCCGTACGTCCGATAACCACAATGGCCAGATCCGACTGCTCTGACGCCTGTGCCGCCAGTTCCTCACTGATGGGCATCTCTTCCTGATTCCAGGGTTCCATGGCCCAGCCTTCTCCCACATCAAAAGGATGATCCTTCAGCCATTCCCGGTACTGTGTCTCCAGTGCTTCGTTCACCTGCACGGTGCCATCTTCTTTGAGACTGTCTGTAATATTGGTAACATAGGGAGCATTGACCATACCGCCGGAACCCGTGCCGCTTTTATAATGCTCGAACTGTGTCCTTCCGAATATTGATACTTTCTGTCCTTTTTGTAAAGGAAGTACTTCATCCTCGTTGCGAAGCAATACGCTTCCCTCTGCGGCCACACGTCTTGCCAGTTCCGCATACTTTTTGTAATCCAATGTGTATTTCATACTCTTGTCTGCTCCCTTCCTGTTAATTCTATCTACCCTTTATACTCCTATGTCTGTTCTATCTCTCTTCAATATCGCTGATGATCCTGTGATATCCTTCCAGTGTGATCATACCATCGGAATCCTCGATCCGGCATCCGCTGCATCGCACCATGACTTCTCCGTAGAACGGATGCATCCAGGGATACTGCAGCTGTACCACCACATTCGCCTCTATCATATGTGCCACGTTCTCCTTCACGTAATCCAGGTGATCCTCCCGGATCCTGCTATGCCAGTAATTGTAGCACTCCTGCGGGTTGTATTTCCGGTCAACGCCCATGATACGTTCCATTGTCTCGTCGGCGTGCATCTCCGCATATCCGGTCTCTTTGTTGAGTCTTATGATCCAGAGGCCCAGATTCGTATCCCGGAGAATGTTTTTGGTATTAAAATAGATAAAATGCATGCTCTCTTTGTAGTCATAGATCTTCTGGATAAAGGCCTGACGCTCCTGATATTCCGGTGCACTGCTGTCAATAAAGGCCTTCTCGAAACTTTCCGTCTCGCGGGGTTTGGAAAACAGGTAGCCCTGGAACAGACCGGGGGACAATCCTTCCAGTACCGTGAGTTCCCTCATATCTTCTACACCCTCACAGCAGACACGCATGCCACTGTTCTTTGCAAATTCGATCATGTTGCTGATCAGACGGTAATTGTAGGTGGCTTCCTCTACATCCCGGACAAACATCTTGTCAATCTTGATCTCGTTGACATCCAGCTGTTTCAAATAGCTCATGCTGGCATAACCGGTACCGAAATCATCAATGGACAGCTCGATTCCCGCATCTCTCCAGCTCTTGAAGATCGGCAGTAACTGGTTGATGCTCTGAATCTGTATGGATTCCGTAAGTTCGATCGTCAAGGCACTTCCAGGGATCCCGACTTTATTCAGAATATCCAGTACACGTTCCGCTATATCCCTATCCTCCAGCTGTACCACTGAGAAATTGATGCTGATATGAAACTCCGGTACGATCTCCCGCCATTTCTTACACTGGCGTAAAGCAGTCTCCAAAATCCACATCCCCACCTGCTTGATCAATTTGGACTGCTCCAGCAGAGGAATGAATTCATCCGGATAAATATTGCCGCAGGTATCCGAGCGATAGCGAAGCAACACCTCCGCACCAAACAGATGATAGTTACCCGTCTTGATCTGGGGCTGATAGCACAGATAGAATCCCTCACAATCCTTCCGGACACTGGATTGCATCTCTTCCATGAACTGGATCGTCTTCAGACGCTCTGTCAGATCCTCCTGGGAGAAAAATACAATATTCCGGATGCCGATATCCTTCGCTTTCTCCAGCATCATTTCTGCACAGGCATACAGATTATTCTCATCACCAAACAATTCCTTACTGTTGGCTACCACACCAGCAGACAGCGTACAATAATCTGACAATTCTGTCAGAATCTTGTCATAGATCCGACGCACGTCTTCCTGTTTTCTTACATCCAGATACAGGGCATAACAATTATTTTCCACATGCCATACATTACGGACAGACCCATTTGCTTCTATCACCTGCGCACATTTTTTGATGACTTCATCTCCGTAGCTTCTGCCGCGACGCAGGTTGATGCTACCCAGGTTGTCAATCCCCATAAGCATCAGGAAACCGATATTCTGTGGCATAATCTGGTCTTTCAGATCCAGGAACATTTTATTTTTATTGAACAGCTTCGTCAGCGGATGATACAGATACCGCAGGGACTTGTCAGATACTCTTCCGACCATGACAAAGGGCTTACCCTTGTCATCCGGGATCACTGTTCCGCGACAGTTGATCCAGACCGGTTCTCCCTGTCGGTTCATCCAGCGGTAGTCCATATCATGGATATTTTTTTCCCCTGCCATGATCTTCTCCAGATCTGCCTGCAATGCAGCCCGGTCTGCAGGATAAGTGATATTTACCATCTCCGCTGTTGTATTGGTGGCTGAGCCCTTTTTGCGCACTGCATAATTCCGGTCCACATCTCCGAAGAACCAGATTTCATCCTTGCTGATATTCCACAGATACAGATAAGAATCCATGGATTTGCAAAGAATGCGGAGTACATTCAGATAATTTTTGATCCGTTCCTCGCTGTAGACGGGGAATTCCTTCTTCATGCGGAATTTCGCGTCATACATCATCTCATCAGCACGGTTGAAGATCTGCTCCATAGTCTCCTGCATGTTCTCGCGAATCGCATATCCACAGGCTATGGTCAGGGGCATTTTTCCGTTCTTATTCTTTTCCTCCGTCAACCGCTGTAAACGCTGTATACAGTCCACGATCCGTGCACTGTCACCTTCCCGGATCATAATACAGAATTCGTCACCGCCGATACGATAACAGGTACCGCTCTCCCGAAATACCTCCCGAATACATTCCGCGGCATCCTGAATCAGCTGGTCTCCTTCCTCATGTCCGTATCTGTCATTGCCCACCTTCAGATTATTCACATCCGCTATAACGCAGGCCGCTTTTTCCTGTTCGTCGAAGTCCGTCATCTCTCTGGTGAATGCCGCGCGGTTTCCAATTCCGGTGAGAGCATCGGTAAAGGCCATTTTTTCCAGTTCCCACTGATATCTCAGTTCCTTGGTCACCATGTCGTCGATATGATGAAAGCCTACAATGACTTTCCCGTCAAAGTCTTCTTCCCGCACACGAAATATCTGTACTTCAAAATACTTATGTCCTGCCGGATTAGGAAGACTTTCGTAGCGATAGATATACCGGTCTGTATCCGTAAGCACGTTCAGCAGGAACTTTCTGTCCATTACATGTAAAAATTCCTTCCTGTTGCTCTCTGTTACAAATTTATTGCAGTAACTCCGATAGGTCGCCGTGTACCCTATTCTCTCCCGCACCTGGATCCGGTCCATCTTGACAGCATTACCGCTCAATGCCACCTTAATGGGTTCCGCCACATCATTTTTCAGATCCACATAATACACTGAAGTATAGTCTCTGCAGATCACTTCCAGAAACTGTCGCTCCGTGATCATATTCTCCGTATTATCCTTCGCCAATACCAGTTTATCCGTTGTGTTTTCTTCCGTATTTTTCAAGTTCTTTTCTTCCATGACTTTATCATCCTGTATTTTTTACATTCTAAAAATGATCTGTTTCTTTTATTTTATAATAATAGCACTAATTCCCTAATACATCCACAAAAAAAGCTCTTTCCCTTAAGGAAAAGAGCCTGAAAACAGCAATTTCTATACTTCCGGAATCCATAAAACTCCCGATGCTAGAGAATGATCCGAACCACAAAATCCCCATTCTCCATAAAAAACTGATATTGTCCGCTAAGTTTTTCTACATAATATACGATGCTTCTGGCTCCCAGCCCGTGTCCCGAACGTTCTGTCACCGGAACGCCATCCGCAAATGTGGGAACACTACGCACTGTATTTTTCTCCATCAGAAGAAGATGCCCCGCCTTTTCCGACAGAGACAATTCTATGTATCGTTTATCCTGCGGCAGCTCCTGTACGGCATGCATGGCATTTTCCAGCACATTGGACAGAATTGCACAGAACATCATTTCCGAACAGGGAAGCTTCTCCCCGATACTGACCTGCACTTCCCAGTGAATCCTCCGTTCCTCAAACCGGGAGTTATAGATGGACAGAACCGAATTCACCATTTCATTTTTACAGTAGGTCTTGATCACCGTATCGTCATAGGTCTGGCTCACTTCGTTCAAATATTCCAGCGCCTTGTCGGACTCTCCCTGCTGGATCAGTGTCCGGATTGCCGACAGATGATGTCTTGTATCATGCCGCAAGATGGACATTCTCTGCTCGCTTTTTCTTGTACTTTCCATTTCCGTATGCAGAGAACTTAACTGCATCCGGATCATTTCGTTGTACTGCTCCGCCTTATTCTTCAGCTCATACTCCCGGAAATATACCAGTAAAAAAAGCAGATACGTCAGGCACATGGCAAAGCCCAGGAACTCCGGCACCGCCTTATTGCCGGAATACAACAGACTGGAAAATTTGGTCGTGGCATAGTCAAAAATGTAATAAATGATCGGTAGGCTTCCAATGATCAGAAGTTCCCGGTCCGTTTTGGCAAACAGCATGGCTGTGGTCTGGCATACATACCGGCATAAAAGGATGAAAACTCCCACCGTCACCAGAATACGACAGACATAATAGCACCATTCCTGTCCCGTCAGAGCCAACGCAAACAGTCCCATCCAGTTACTGCACTGACAACACAGATACGCCGTAAAAATGGAAATCAGTGCGGGCAACGGGCGGAATTTATAGTATAACACCAGAACACACAAAAGAGGTACATGCACGATCAACGGATAGACCTGGTCGACCATGGCTGTACCGATACAGAACGCACTGATAATATACAGCATTCCGGAAACGACCGCCAGCAAAAGCAGCTGCAATACATTTTTCTTATCCTGTTTTACACCCAGGAAAAAAGCCGACAAAAAGACTCCGAACAGTAATGTGGTCGTATTGTGGGTATAAGTTAAAATCTGGAGTATCATGTTATCTTGTTCCTCGAGTGAGTTCTAAAAGGCACTCACGATCCTTGCTTTCATATGTTTTACAAATACCTGCATCAGCTGATTCATATCGATGGGCTTCGCCACATGATCATTCTTGTGATCTATGGCTTTTTCCTCTTTTCCTGTGAAGTCATTTAAGTCTGTTTGCAGGTATCAGTTTTATATTATGCTTTTTTTGTATGCTTTTCAAGTATTGTATTATCGTTTTTTCATCTGCCAAGGCTTTCTTTTCTAAAAAAACTGTGCCTTATTCATGACATTTGACTTTTCCAGAATCAAATGCTAGTATTTATTCAGTTAGTCAAGGCTAATTGTTGGAGGTGCGATCTTATGAAGGTATATGAATTTGGTGATAAGAGTAAACCCGCTATTATGCTGTTTCCGGGCACCTGTTGTTATTGGAAAACGAATTTCGGACATGTACTGGAGCCCTTGCAGGAACATTTTTATACGATAATAGTCAGCTACAGCGGATTTGATGAAACAGAAAATTCCACGTTTGTTTCGGAGCTGGATGAAGTAGAGAAAGCAGAAAGCTATATTAAAGAGCATCTGGATGGTAACCTGTTTGCTGCTTACGGATGTTCACTGGGCGGTTCGGTCGTCTCGCTGCTGGTGGGACGCCACAACATTCATATCGACCATGCCATTATCGGTTCCAGTGATATGGATCAGGCCCCGAAGTGGCTGGCAAAGCTGGAGACCGCCATTGTGCTGCCGTTGATCTACCCGTTTCTCACAGGCAGGGAAAACTGCTTTATGAAAAAAAAAGCGGACAAGATGATTGCCTCCGGAGGGGAGCGTGCAGAGTATATGAGACAGTTCCTGGATATCATGGGACTGAACAGCGGAATAAATTTCTCCTTTATCTCCAAAGAATCCGTACGGAACCAGTTCTGCACCGATCTGTACACTCCCGTGGGAGAACAGATCAGCGCCCCCGGTACCACGATCCACGTATTCTACGCCCTGAAGATGGGAGAAAAATACCGGGCGCGCTATCTGAAATATTTTGCAGCCCCGGACATCCGGGAATTTGATCTGCAGCATGAAGAATTGCTGCTGGATGCTGACCGTTGGACAAAAGAGGTATGCCTCGCCTGCGGCATGGAATAATCCTTACTGTTTCCGGAGGCGTCTGGTATCACTGGGACTGACACCATAAGCATTGCGGTAGGTTCTGGAAAAATGCACCAATGACGCAAATCCGGTCTTCTGCGCGATCTCCTGGATCGCCAGAGAAGACTCCACCAGAAGTCTTCCGGCTCTGGTCAGCCGGACATTGGTAAGGTATTCCAGAACGGTGGCTCCGGTCACCTCGCGGAAAATACGGCAAAAATAGTATTTACTTAAATGGATCTGGGATGCGATGGTCTCCAGATCTATTTTTTCCGCATAATGGGCATTGATATAGGCGATGGCATCCAGAATCTCCTGTCTGGGAGCTGCGGAGAGCTCCGGCATCTGTGTCCGTTCCTGCCTCGTATAGTAGTCTCTGCACAGTAGCAGCAGTTCCAGACAATAGTTTTGCTTTAATTTCTCGGCCACAGCATCGTGGCGGTTATAATATTTCCGCAGCCGTTCGAAGACCTCTACCAGTTCTCCGGACTGTTCCGTTGTCAGATGCAGAATATCATTCTGCAGAACCTCCAGGAACCGCTGCTTCTCCGCAGGTTTCAACATTCCATCCAGATAATCCGGTGCAAAATTCAAGACATACCGGGCATAGAAATCCGAGGACAGACTCTGCATATAATGCGTCTGGTAGGGTTTGATCAGGATAATGTCTCCCGGATTCAGCACATGACAGACACCATCCAGGAAGATGTATCGTATCCCCTTCACCACAAAAAAAAGTTCGTAAGTATCGTGATAATGATTGGTCTGCATATCATTTTTTTTGGTTGTCTCTATGTATTCCAGAAACAGATCGGAATAAGGGTCAAAAATCGTACGAAGCATAGTTTTCCTTTCCCGGAATCATTCCGGCAAGATTCATTCGATTGCTTTTTATTACCGCAAGATATGTTAAACAATCTTAAAAATAAAAGATTATAATGGGATTATATAATAAATCTTGTGCCATGTGAAGTATATTGGAAGGAGATAACTTATGGAGAAAAGACCTTTAGACTATGCAAAAGCATCCATGGATACCATGATGCGCAAATGGGAAGCCCCCAAGCTTCCGCCCGAAGGAAGATTTCATTATCATCAGGGAGTATTCCTGTCCGGAATGTACAAAAGCTATGAACTTTGCAAAGAGGAAAAATATTTTGATTACATCAAATCCTGGGTGGATGCCGTCATCACCGAAGACGGTGTGATCAAACAGGCTGATATGGGGCAGTTCGACGATATGCAGCCGGGTATTCTGTTATATCCCCTCTATCATTGTACCGGTGATGCCAGATATAAGAAAGCCCTGGACTCTCTAATGGCTGCCATTGATTGTTATCCCACCACTCCCGAGGGCGGCTATTTCCACAAGGCTGATCTGCCGGAAGAAATGTGGCTGGACGGTCTGTACATGGAAGGTCCGCTGCGCGCGCAGTATGGCGCAGAATTCCATCACCCCGAATATTTTGATGAGGTTATCTTCCAGGCTCTGACCATGCAGAAACATACCCGTGACCCCAAGACCGGTCTGCTGTATCATGCATGGTCTTATGACAGGAAAGTAGAATGGGCTGACAAAGAGACCGGCTGCTCCCCCGAATTCTGGGGCAGAGCCATGGGATGGGTGCCTGTAGCCCTCCTGGACGAACTGGATTTCATTCCCGCCGATCATCCGGACAGAGCAAAATCGGAAAAAATGGCGGTAGATCTGTTAAAATCTCTGCTTGCATTCCAGTCTGAGGATGGCAGATGGTATCAGGTAGTCAACCGGGGCGATGATCCTGCCAACTGGCTGGAGAATTCCTGCAGCTGCCTGTATGTTGCCGCCCTGTGCAAAGCGATCCGCAAAGGTCTGCTGGATGCATCTTATCTGGAATATGCCCGCAAGGGTTATGAGGGTGTGATCCGCTCCCTGACCTGGGAAGGTGATGACCTCATTATCGGTAATGTCTGCATCGGAACCGGTGTCGGTGATTATGACCACTATATCCACCGTCCCGTATCCGCCAACGACCTGCACGGGGTCGGCGCCTTCCTGCTGATGTGTGAAGAGTGCGAACAGGTATTTTAATATCTTGTAACTATTCAGAGCCATGCAAAACCAGGCTTACAGATCCTCGCTGCCGGGATTCCGGCGGCGGGCAGATCTGCTTATATTATTACTTTTTACAGCTTTACTTTTACAAAATCATGTTCCATGGCAGGAAGCACCTTTTCGATCAGATCCGCCGTCCGCATGCGGAGGCTGGAGGTATTGATGCAGGGGTGGCATCCGAAATATTCACTGTCCAGCACCTCTTCATCGATCAGCAGCTTCACCTGATGCTCCGTATCGTTCATCAGTCCCAACACACTGACAGAGCCGGGGGTGATATCCAGAAATTTCTCCATATATTCCGGTTTGGCAAAAGATAATCTCGCCGAACCGATCTGCGCCGACAGATCCTTGGTATGGAACACCTTGGTATCCGGGATCATCAGCAGATAAAAGGCCGTCTCCTGACGGTTGCACAGGAACAGATTCTTACAGACCATGGACTCCAGGATCTCATCCACTTCCTTACAGTCCTCCATGGTCATCGCCGGAGCGTGATCCACACGGTCATATTCCACCCCGAGCCTGTCCAGCAGGTCATAGGTACGGATCTCTTTGTCCAGTCTGCCGGTCGTATCGGCAGGTCTTCCTTTTTGCAATTCCAATGCCATGTTCTTTCCCCTTTGCTGTTTAATATCCGATGGTGTCATTTACAAGAATCACATGAATTCTGTCCGTATGTCTGGAATATCTTGTGATCAGGAACTGACAGCAGATGGTATCCGGAGATTTGCAGTCGAAGCATTTTCCGGTCTCCTTGCAGGGAGTCTTGATGTCGAATCTCTGGGCGTTGATAGGTGCAGCCACATTTCTCGCACGCTTCATGGCACTGTCTAAGTCTGCGCAGACCTTGTTCATGCCGACGATAAAGATTACTTTCCTCGGTCCCTGGGCTATGCAGGAGACACGGTTGGAATTGCCGTCGATATTGACCATGACACCGTCGCTGGTGATAGCATTGGCGCTGGAGAGGAAGATATCCGCATCGTATGCTGCCATAAGTCCGGCTCTGGCATCCATCTTGGAGCGGTCGATATAGTGGTAATTGCCTGCTTCCAGAGCGGAGATCAGTCCGATCTCTCCGGCGCTCATGCATCCGCCCATAGCGATGGTGCTTCCCTCCGGGATCAGCTCCAGTGCCTGCTTTAGTGCAGCTTCTTTATCCTCTGCGTAATAACCTGACATGTTGCGGGACTGTAATCCCTTGATCACTGTTTTGGCCAGCTGTTCATTTCTTTTTCTGATCATTTCATTCATCTCTTAACCTTCCTGCCTTTCCGTAATCTGCAAATTTTATTTCTGTGGAACGATTTCTTATTGCTCCTATTTTATCAAAAAAATAATTCTGTGTATAGCAACCATTTTATATTTGACAATACTTTTCGCATATGCTAGGATATTTCCAATATTAGGGAGTAGTTCACATCGGATAACCGATGTTGTGTTGGTCGTCATCACGTTAGTGAAGCCACAGGCAGTCGCTAACCGGGCAGTACACGTCTACAGAAATGGAACGAGACTTTTATTGTATGTTTATCATGCAGTAAAAGTCTTTTTTTGCGTGATAAACAAAGGATCCGGGTACATTATTTAAGAAGGAGGACTTGTATATGACACAAAAAAACATCTGGAATATTTCTGTAAAAGAACTCATGGAAAAATATCAGATGACAGAACAGGGGCTTACTACTGCCCACGCTGAGGAGATTCGCCTGGAAAAAGGTGAAAATATCCTGCAGGAGAGCAGGCGCAAAAGTATACCGGAAGTATTTATCAGTCAGTTTGCTGATCTGCTGGTAGTAATCCTGATCATTGCGGCAGCGATCTCCATGTTTTCCGGCAATACGGAGAGTACCGTTGTGATCCTGCTGGTACTAATGATCAACGCCATCCTGGGTACCCTGCAGCATGTAAAGGCTCAGCGTTCTCTGGATAGTCTCAGGCAGTTATCTTCGCCCTGTGCAAAAGTTATTCGAGACGGTGCGAAACGGGAAATTCCATCAAGGGATATTGTGCCGGGTGACATTGTCATATTGGAGGCGGGCGACATGATTGTGGCCGATGGACGTATCCTGCACAGCTATTCGCTGCAGGTCAACGAAAGCTCTCTGACAGGCGAGTCTGCCAATGTAGAGAAATCAGATGCCGTCATAGAGGGTGATGTGGCGCTTGCTGACCGGGCAAATATGGTCTATTCCGGAAGTCTGGTCACCTATGGACGCGCCGAGATGCTGGTGACTGCTACCGGCATGGAGACGGAGCTGGGTAAGATTGCAGGACTGATGAATGCAGCCAAAGAGCGCAAGACACCGCTGCAGGAGAGTCTGGACAAGTTCAGCAGCAGACTTGCCATACTGATCATGCTCATATGTGCTGTCGTATTCTGCCTGTGTATCTATCGCCGGATGACGCTGTTGGACTCCATGGTGTTTGCAGTGGCACTGGCTGTAGCTGCGATCCCTGAGGCACTGAGCTCCATTGTGACCATAGTGCAAGCCTTTGGCACACAGAAAATGGCAAAGGAAAATGCAATTATCAAGAATCTGAAAGCTGTGGAAAGTCTGGGCTGTGTCTCTGTCATCTGCTCTGATAAGACCGGAACACTGACTCAGAATAAAATGACGGTGCAGCAGATTTATATAGAAGACCGGTTATACGAGCCGGACCAGCTTGACCTTTTGAATCAGACACATCGCTATCTGCTCTACGATGCTGTCCTCAACAATGATTCCAGTATCGTCGATGACAAGGGCATCGGTGACCCTACAGAATATGCCCTTTTAGAGATGTTTCGAAGGATTGAAGCGGATACATCTTCTATTTTGAAAGAAGCAAACATGCATGAAGATATCCTCAGGCAGAACATGCAGCGTCTTGAGGAAGTGCCTTTTGATTCCGACAGAAAGCTGATGAGTACGAAATATATGCTGCATGGTGTACCTACGATCCTTACCAAAGGTGCTGTGGATGTTCTCTTAGACCGCTGTGACTATGTGCGCTGCAGCGACGGTATCCGTCCTATGACGGAAGCTGAAAAAGACAAGATCCGTATGCAGAATCAGCTTTTTTCAGAAAATGGCCTGCGTGTATTGTCTTTTGCTTACAAGGAATCGGAGGAAAATCTTGACATCCATGCGGAATATGGCTATACCTTCCTGGGTCTGATCTCTATGGTAGATCCTCCCAGAGAGGAATCTGCGGCTGCCGTTGCAGCTTCCAAGAGAGCCGACATCCGTCCGGTCATGATCACCGGTGACCACAAGGTAACAGCAGTGGCGATCGCCCGCCGGATCGGAATATTCGAAGAAGGAGACCTTGCACTGACAGGTGCGGAGCTGGATGCCATGAGCGACAGCGAACTGGATGAACAGATAGCAGAAATCTCCGTCTATGCCAGAGTATCTCCCGAGAACAAAATTCGGATTGTAGAGGCATGGCAGCGCAGAGGTAATATTGTCTCCATGACAGGAGACGGTGTGAATGATGCTCCTGCATTGAAAAAGGCGGACATCGGTGTCGCTATGGGAATTACCGGAACAGAGGTATCCAAGGATGCCGCAGACATGATTCTGTCAGATGATAATTTCGCAACGATCATCAAGGCAGTGGCAAACGGGCGTAATGTATACAGAAATATCAAAAATGCCATTTTATTTCTGCTGTCCGGTAATACTGCCGGTATCTTAGCAGTATTATACACATCCCTGATGGGACTTCCTGTGCCTTTTACACCGGTACATCTGCTGTTCATCAACCTGTTGACCGATTCTCTTCCGGCCCTGGCAATCGGCATGGAACCGGCAGATGACGACCTTCTGAAGGAAAAGCCCAGGAATCCACGGGAAGGAATCCTCACCAGAAGCTTTGTGATCACGATGATAACACAGGGTCTGCTGATCGCAGCAGCCTCCATGACAGCTTATCACATCGGGCTGACCGTCAGTTCGGCTATGGCCTCCACTATGGCTTTTGCCACACTGACACTGGCCAGATTGTTCCATGGTTTTAACTGCCGCGGCAGCGAATCCATCTTCCGGCTGGGACTGACCTCGAACCGATACAGCCTCTATGCTTTCGCCGCGGGAGTCTCTTTGCTGGCACTGGTTATCTTCATCCCGGGACTGCACAGTGTATTCAGCGTAGCTGATCTGCCTATGACAGCACTCGGGCAAATCGTAGGTCTCGCCCTGCTACCGACCGTGCTGATACAGATAATGAAAATTATCAGATACAAATAATTGATTTAATCAATATCTTCCACAGACTGCAATCTTTCCTTTTTTACCTTCAGATATTCTTCCGCATAATGTGTCTCTTCGTCGGTTGTCAGAATAACCTCCTGTCCCTGCGGCATGTCAATATCCGTTGCCGCAAGCAGGAGGGAATCCTCCTTCAGCCAGCTTTCCAGCCCTGTGAAAAACTGCGGGTCGTAGTGATCTGCCCCTTTCAGCTCGTTATGATATCTGTCAAAGGAATAGTCCACCGGAGACAGTACATTATAGTCATAATAACAGACACCCTGCCCCGTCCAGAAGTTGGTCACTACCAGATAATCATAGCCGTCTTTTTCTGTAAGGAAGATCTGCGTGTTCCCGGCATGGGCAATGGCGAACTCCTGTGACCACAGAGGGATGATTCCATATTGTCCGTCTCCCAGATATTCGTAGACCTCTACGATTCCCCAGTTTCCGGCCTTCCGCAATGCTTCCATGAGATCCCCGTTTTCTTCCTCCAGATAGACCTTCGTTACGATCTTTTCCTTGTAGCCGTTATGGGTCAGATCATAATATCCGGTATAGACTTCTGCCATATCCGGTTCTTCTTTGTCGATATTCTCCTCTTCCAGATAACGAGAATATGTTTTTTGTACCGAAAAATCTCCCAGAGAAAAGTTACCATCTTTTTGGATGGATACCGGTGCCGTTATATTAAAGCCGGTCTCATAAGCCAGGTCCGCCATCTCGTTCATATTTATGCCAACCCCTACATTTGCAAAGGGCTGTCCTCCACGAAAGTCATACCGAATCTGCGCCCCCACACCGATACTTTTATAAGTATATCCTTCCAGTTTCTGCAGCAGACGGGTCTGATCCAGATCCATACTCTTCTGAGCATCTATCTCTCCGTTTTTATCCAGGAAATCCACATGAAGTGTATGGAACTGTTCATCCAGCTTATCCGCCGCAAGGATTCGTCTGTCAAAATCTTCGACCACCTGTGTATATTCGGAGACTTTCGGCGTTCCTTTCTGTACATCTACATAATACAGTCCTTCCACATAGACACCGGTTCCAGTTCCCTGCAAGGTAGAAATATAATACTCCTTGTCGCCATCCCCGTCATAATCTGCAGCTTCTACAGCAGGGGGTGTCGAATACACATTTTGCCAGGGGATCTCCACCCTGTATTCCCGGTCGCCGTCATGGATCACCAGACATTCTTCTGCGCCGTTGCCCCAGACACTGACCGTCTCGTCATAGGAATAGGACAGCACGCCATATTCCCCTTCCGGCAGTTCCCGGACAGTATCCGCCGAGACCTGATCTGCTAAGGTTTTCTCCTGATATAGTCCGGTCTGATAGGTTAGTTTCTCCGACTCAGGTTCCGTTGTCGTCTCCGGGATTGTTTGTGAGGTGGCTGGAGTGGCTGTAACGGTTTCCTGACTGATTTCTTCTGCTTGGACAGTTTCCGTGCCTTGACTCTCCAAAGCGTCCTCCACTTTGCCGCAACCAGTCAGAGAAAATGCCATGATCAATACCAGTAATCCGTTGCTTATTTCTTTGCGAAGCTTTCTTTTGTACATACGCCCTCCCCCTATAGCCGGTAAATACATTTTCTATCTTTATCATATTCAGATATAATATAGAAGAAACAAGCTTCAACATTTTATTTGAGCTTGTATATGGCGGTTCATATTTTCCCATTTATGTCACTTCATCTTGCTTATTATCTTGCTTACTATTTTACTCGTTTGAGATATCATTAGCAATCTTTTTATTTCAGGAATTGCATAAATAAAGTACTTCCGCAATATCCGCATCGATACCGACTGCCTTATTCTCGATCTCCTTCGGCACGTAGGCATCGCCCTTGTTGATGCAGACGTAAAACGCATTCCGCCAGTTGTAGGCATACTGCCAGAAATTATATTTGATGATACCGGGTGTGTTGTAACCGACACCCAGCTCCAGAAATACGACGTTTTGTCCTCTATGATCTTCCATGAACTTCTCATACCGTTTCGCTGCTGCTTCCCATCCGGCATCCTGCACGAAGGTGCTGTCTGAACGAAGGTTCATACTCATGGGTCTGCCACACTTCGGACATCTGGGCACCAATTCGGTGGGCACGGTACACCGAATCTGTGTGCCTTCCGGTACTGTCAGTTTTCCTGCTTCGATCCGATACCCTTGGCTTACCACCATCTTTTTCACACTTTCTTCGTTATCATAGGTCTCATGATGGCAGGGCTTGCTGCACTGGAACAATCCATAATCTCCCTGGGTGTAAAACATTCTGTTTTTATCAAATCCCGCTTTTTGAAAACAATGGTCTACATTTGTGGTCAGGACGAAATAGTCCTTGTTTTCCACCAGCTGATAGAGTTGCTTATATAAATCTGTAGGCGGATTCATGTAGCGGTTCACGTAAATATATCTGCTCCAGTAAGCCCAGTATTCTTCCAATGTGTCATAATTGTAAAAGCCGCCGGAGTACATATCGGAAAATCCGTATTTTTCTCCAAAATCAGCAAAGTACTTTTCAAAACGCTCACCACTGTAAGTAAATCCCGCTGCTGTGGAAAGTCCTGCTCCCGCCCCGATCACAACAGCATCCGCCTGCTGTATTTTCTCTCTGATGAGAGCTGTTTTATCCGAGGAATCTCCTGTAAATTCGTTCATCATCTTCTTTAAAAACATTAAATATCACCTTTATCTTCGACTTTGTTCTATCTTTATACTGTTTCACGGTCTGTATAGCCAGTTCCGCTGCCCTTTCATTGGGGAACATAAACACCCCTGTGGAAATACAGCAGAAAGCAATACTTTCTATATTGTTTTCTTCCGCAATACGTAGGCAGGCTTCATAACAGGACACCAGCAGGCGTTCATGCTCCTCTGTCAGCCTTCCCTGTACGATAGGTCCCACTGTGTGTATCACATAATCGCAGGGCAGGTTAAATGCCGGAGTGATCTTCGCCTGTCCCGTGGGCTCCGCATATCCCTGACGTTGCATAATATCATTGCAATAATTCCGCAGTTCGATCCCCGCATAAGTGTGAATACAATTATCAATACAGTTATGGCAAGGCTGATAACATCCGGTCATGCCGCTGTTGGCCGCATTTACGATGGCTCCCACCTGTAGTCTGGTGATATCCCCCTTCCACAGATAAATCTCCGGGGACAGTTCCTCCATATCTGCCGGTGTTACCACGCCTTTGGCCGCATTTTCCTCTGCAAGATAGGCATCCTGAATCTGTTGGAATTCTTTGCTTATTTTCCCGGGCATACGGATGTTCATAAGAGATCTCAGAAGCATCTTCTGCTCCTCACATCTCCCCGGAATCTGCATTTTGGCATACTGTGGCTGCTCTTCCAACAGCTTTTGAATTAAATAGTTTCTTCTCTCACTCTGGTTCATTCTCTTACGATCGCTTTCACGGGACAGTTTTCATAACAGTTGCCGCAATGCAGGCAATGGTTCTGCTGTATCCGGTACGGTTTTCCTTCCTCGATACACCGTTGGGGACATTTTGTGCGACATTTTCCACAGCCAATGCATTTTTCGGTGATGTTATAACCCTTTTTTGTTATTGTACCACCACCCAGTGCATAAGTGTCCCGGAAAATAGGGTTCACACCGAGATTAAAATATTCCACCTCCGCCCGGTCAATGCAGAAAATGATACCGATACTTCTTGTATCACCGGGATAGACATTGGCCAGATACGGCTGTTCCTCGAAAATAATATCCCGCCATTTCTCCTGTTCCTCCTCCGGTACAGCATACGTCCTGGCGGACATACGGATCATCTCTTTATATTTTGTATAGCAGAGGATCTGCACTCTGCCGTCTTCCTGCAGTTCCCTACAAAAGTTCTTGCCCCTTGCTGTGAAAAAATAAATGGCATCGGGTTCGTAATGAATCGCACTGATATTTCGGATCTGCGGTGCACCGTCACTGTCCACTGTGGCAAATGCAAGCACTCCCACCAGTTCCATTTTTTTCAAACATGTTGCTAAGTCCATCTTACAACTCCTCTCCCGTAATCTCGTTTCTCGTCTTCCAGCACTGGGGATCCGCACCGTAGAAGTCTCCGGTAGTGCCGTTTGCCACGGCGGGACATCCCCTGCACCATGCTTTCAGTTCACATTTGCTGCATTTCTTGAATTTATCGTAATCTCTGTATTTTTCCATCTGGCAGACCCAGACGTCCGCCAGCCGGTCTTCCCAGATATTCGCCACTCTGCTGTCGGTGACTCTGCGGCACGCCATGATATCTCCGTTGGAGGAAATGGTAATATGACAGTTTCCGCAGTTACAGCCTCCGTAGATCATGCCGTCACATGCGTTCTCCGGCAGTTTAAACTGGCCTGTCTCGTATTCGTACAACGTCCACAGGTGGTCTTTTCTATTAAAATAGGTCTCGCATCCCGCTGCCTCATATGCTTTGAACTTCGAATCACAGATCTCTAAAAGTCTGCGATATTCCTGCGGCGTCATGCTGGTATCCACCTCACCGCCGGTGGGCACATACCGCGAAAATGCAAACACCTTAACTTTCGCTTTCACTACTTCATCAATAATATCCGGTATCTCATTCATATTTGTCTTCGACACCGTACTCATAATAATACTTTTGATTCCTGCCCGGTTGAGACAGCCGACCTTTTCCAGTGTCAGGTCGAAGCTGCCGGGCTTGCGGAACCAGTCATGGGTTTCACGCATACCGTCCAGAGACATCTGATATTTCTCACAGCCGCACACTTTCAGCATACGACAGATCTGATCATCCAGATGGAACGGATTACCCATCAGGGTAAACGGAATGTCCTTGCTTTTCAGCAGGACCATCAGTTTCCAGAAATCGGGATGAAGGATAGGATCGCCGCCGGTGATATAGAAATACGGAACTCTGTTGTATACCTTGCAGAAGTCCTCGCAGTTCGCCACGACCTCCTGCATCTGCTGCCAGGTCATGCTCTTCAACTCCTTACAGCTTTCCCCGGAAAAAATATAGCAGTGCTTGCAGCGCTGGTCACATTCATCTGTAATATGCCATTGAAAAGAAAAATAACTTCTCATCCTGTCCCTCTCCTTCTTTCTCTTTTGGATTTACTTACTTATCGGAAGCGCCACATGCTGTGCCACAAGCTGCAGGTTTTTCTGCGGGCTTGTCTGCTGCTCCACATGCTGTTCCGCAGGCTGCGGGCTTCTCTTCGGGCTTGTCTGCCGCTCCGCAAGCTGTTCCACAGGCTGCGGGCTTATCAGCTGCTCCACATGCCGTTCCGCAAGCTGCACTTGTCTGTGCCTTGTCCTGTCTGTTCCATCCAAAAATGTTTGCTAATGCCATTTTACTTACCTCCTGTAATATGTGTATTTTCAGGCTTTCGCCCTGTTGCATTTACAGAATAGCAAGACGGAACCGTAAAAAAAAGTACGCACTTTTTTATTACATAGGCACTTTTAAGTAACCTATGGACGGATGCGGCCTATCATGTTACATTGTAATTGATACCTACGGATTGTTCCGTGCTACGCACTGCCACAATCCGCCACTTATGAGCAAGCTCATGTGGGCTTAGACCTTTTGACCCTAGCATCATTATATTTTATACTTTTGGGAGGTTATCTATCATGTTGACGAAGGATGAATTGCCGGAATGCCCGGTAGCCACCACAGTACAGTTGATCGGAAGTAAATGGAAATTGTTGATAATGAGAAATTTAATGATGCGCCCCTGGAGATTCAATGAGTTGAAGAAAAGTCTGGAAGGCATCAGTCAGAAGGTTCTGACCGACTCCCTGCGTTCCATGGAAGAGGACGGACTGATCACCCGGACCGTCTACCCGGAAGTACCGCCCCGCGTGGAATATGCCCTGAGCGACCTCGGGGAAACCATGCGTCCGATCCTGGATGCCATGCAGGAATGGGGAACGAATTATAAAAACGGAACCATATAAACAGGTATGTAGAAAATATCCTGTTCCTTGCTGATATCCTTTGTATAAACCAAATATCTGCACAAAATTCTGTCGGAAAATTTTTCCGTAAATACATCGAGTGATTTGTGAGTCTTATAACCGGAAGATTTTACTTCTATGGGAATGATCTTATTCTTTTTTGCTAACAAAAAATCAATTTCATAATTATGCTTTGATGTTTCATTCATTATAGTATGATAGAAAAGTTCATTCCCATTGACGGCAAGGCAACAAGCTACCGCATTTTCATATAAATATCCCAGGTTGACACTAAGCTTATCACTAAGCAGCTTTTCATATATTTCATTTTCTGTAAAATCTCTGTCTTTAAACATTAACGTTACAAATAATCCGGTATCACACAAAAACAGTTTAAATCTGGATAAGTCCTTAGTATTCGACATTCCGGCATTTGGATCATTAACATTGTACGACACCAATACTGTCTTAGAATCTTTTAATTCAGCAATCAGCTCAAGTACTTTCTCAATCTTCTCCCCTCCCAGGACAGAATTAACCTGATACCTTGCTGCATTTTTATTTAGTTCTGCCGGAATTGCGTCAAAAAGCATTGCCAGTCTTCCGGTTGCATCAATTTTGGCAAAATCTGACTCATACAAATTCAGTATATCTCTTTTTATTTCATCCACTTTTCTAAAATTATTAGTTTCTATATAAGTCTGAACTGCCTGCGGCATTCCTCCTACGAGCATATACAACCGAAACTGTCTTAATTGCTTACGATTTCCATTATCACCCAATCCAGTCTTTGCCTCATAACATTTTGCCAAGAGCGAAAAAGTAGTCTGATCCCCCACTGCCCAAAGAAATTCCTCATAATCCATGGGATACATATTAAGTCTTCTTTCCTCGCTAGGTATCAAAATATCTTTGACATTTTTCTTGATAGATATCAAAGAGCCTGTCTCAATATAATCATATCTACGATCTTCTACTAATGCTTTTATTGCCTGCCGCGCTTTAGGACATAATTGCACTTCATCAAATATAATAACGGATTTTCTTTCATGGAGATCCACTCTATACTGTAATTGAAGCTGTAAAAATAAATAATTCAAATCAGATATATCATCAAAAAGAGTTTTGACATCCGATGATGCTTTTGCAAAATCAATTAAAATATAAGATTCATATTCTTTTTTTGCAAACTCTTCTACAACCGTTGATTTTCCTATACGACGAGCACCTTCTATTAACAATGCTGTTTTTCCATCCGACTCTTGTTTCCAGTTTAACATTTTACTATATATTTTTCGCTTAAACATTTTCTTTCTCCTTTCCGCTTTTTTTTATTGTATCAATTTTCTTGTTTCCGCATTTTATATACATTTACTTTAGCATATTTCCGCATTTTTTTCAACATATCTTGTAGCAATCGTAGCAATCGAGAAAAGCAGCTATCAAATAAAAATAAGTATTCATGTATAATTTATGATATACTATTTAAAATTATTATTCTGAGAGAAAGGAATTCCGGCTATGGGAATCAGATTAGTCTGCAGTGACCTCGATGGTACACTTTTACAATATGGAAAAAAAGAATTAGAGGGAGAAATCTTTGACCAGATCCGTGCGCTGCATGACCGGGGGATCCTGTTCTGCCCGGCATCCGGAAGACAGTATACCAGCCTGCGAAAGCTGTTCGCTCCGGTGGCAGATTGTTGTATTTTCTTATGTGAAAACGGGGGTGTGATCTACAAGGACGAGCAGTGTATTGCGAAAAATCCCATGCCTAGAGAGCTGGCAGAGGAGATTGCGGAAGATCTGTGGAGCCGGAGTGACGGGCAGGGAGAAGTCATGCTCTCCGGACAGAATACAGCGTATCTGATGGAACGTGGGCTGGGAATGCTGGACAGAATCAAATTTATCGGCAACAACTATCAGGTCATTCAGGATCCTTCCGAAATTCCGGAGGACATCGTAAAGGTCTCCGTATATCTCCATGAAGGCGTAGCGGCTTATGCTGACCGCTTCGTCCCCCGCTGGGAGCAGGCGAACTGTGCAGTGGCGGGACCTTACTGGATCGATACCACCCTTGCCAACAAAGGCATCGGTGTCACCTCTATCTGTAGGATCCTTGGTATTGACCTTGCGGATGTCATAGCATTCGGTGACAATTATAACGACGTATCCATGCTGGATATCGTGGGACATCCCTATATTATGGACGGAGCCGCCGATCCGTTAAGAGAAAAATATCCGCAGCACACTCCCCGGCCGGAAGATGTACTACGGAACTTTCTGAAGTAATTTTTATGCTCTTATTTTGCGCAGGTTGCTTTTTCTTTCCCTGTATAATGGAATTTTCCGTCGTTCTTCTCTTCGAGGGCTTTGATCATATGGTAAGTGTATTCGTTATAGGGAACCGGAATCCCCAGTTCTCTGCCCATACGCATCAAAGCTCCGGAGAACATGTCGATCTCCGTATGCCGTCCAGCATCCAGATCCTGCAAAGTGGAATATCTTGCGGTGGGCGGCACCGCACTCCCGCGGGCGGAAGAGGCATCTGCCCTGCTGATATCGATTCCCTTCGCCTCTGCGATGGCTTCCAACTCTTTTTTCAGGCCGTCACTGATGGCTTTCATATGAGTGCTGTCCCGGTAACAGCCCACACCGGCACCCAGAATTGCCTGGGGCAGATTATTACACACATTCAGCCGGAATTTGCTCCACATTTCTTCCCGGATGTACTCCGTTGCACGGTAATGAATACCTGTATTTTCAAATAGCTTTTCGATCGCCTGTATCCGTTCGCTTCGGTACGGTGCTGCAGACTCTCCGAAGACAATTCCTATGGTAGTCTCCGGGTCAAAATAATATCCGGCCGCTTCCTGATGGGATGCTACCTTGATCAGGGAATATACCAGATGTGAAGTACCGATTGCCTCAGCAATGAGCTCTTCACTGTCGACACCGTTCATCAGGCTCATCACGGTTGTATTTTCTCCGGTGATCGTACGAATGCTTTCCATGGCTCCCGGTAAAGCCCCGTATTTCAATGCCACGATCAACAGATCAGCTCCGTAGGCTTCCTGCGGGCTCCATACCTCCGGGTGATAGGTGACATCGTTGATCCGGCAGCCCTGTTTCAGACGTTCGGCTCTCTCTCCTTCCGCCACAACACCCAGACGGATGTCCTCACGTCCGGAAAGTCCCCAGATTACATAAGAGCCCACGGCTCCCGCTCCCAAAATTGCTACTTTTTCTATTGTCATCTTCGCATGCTCCCATCTGTCAGACTTCTTTCATTATTGCCTACACTGTCGGGGATACAACTGATAGTTTACAAAAAGCCCCCTTGAAAATAGAAATCTCTCAATGAGTCAATAACTAACCTATTATTCTAAACCTGTGTCAATGTTTTTCCCGGAAATAATTGCCTCTACTTCTTCTATTGTTTTGTCTGTGGCGGAGGCTATCTGCTCTGCCGACAGACCATTCTTGTACATTTTGAGAATGAGGCCCGCTTCACCTTCTTTATGACCTTCTATACGGCCTTCTTCGCGTCCGATTGCAATCCCTTTTTCTTCAATTCCTTCGCCTAAATTGCACATAGCACTCACATCCTTTCGCATATTTTCTTCTATGGGAATATCATATTCGATCCCCTCGTTCTACATTGAGTGCAGAGCGAACAAAATCGTTACCTGCCCTCGTTTATTTCCTCCCAATGCGCTTTTGTCATTACATTTGTGTGACCGATCCTTACTTCA
>ERZ1026854.57-NODE-57-length-83343-cov-10.739158_pt1 | contig 83343 bp, 88 predicted proteins | sample MGYA00380157_ERZ1026854 | MGnify/ENA primary metagenome ERZ1026854 (study PRJEB33269, sample SAMEA4719793) | human gut metagenome | biome: human-associated habitat; feature: organic feature; material: feces | place: Cameroon | collected 2013-10 ...
CAGCGTCAGATGTGTATAAGAGACAGAATTTGTATTATATTGCGCTTTGTAAACATAGATGCTATGATACAACCATAACAAAATAAACCTGATACCAGTAAATATGAAAGGGAGATGCATTTATGAAAGTAATGAACATTGAAAATCCACAGGAGTTCTTAAAAGTTATTGACGGCTGCAAAGGTCAGGTCGAACTGATTACTGCAGACGGCGATCGCCTGAACTTAAAATCCAAATTATGCCAACTTGTTTCCTTATCTACGATTTTTGAATCTGCTTCCAGCATTCCAGAGATGGAGATCATCGCACACGAAGCAGAGGATTCCAGAAAAATCATGGATTATCTGATGCGTGGTTAAAAGCAAAAATGCTCACGGGAGAAAATCTTCCGTGAGCATTTTTCTTTTAATGTCTCTATATTATCTTTTGTAAAATTTCACTGACAATTGCTGCTGCAACATCCGCCTTACTCATAATTTCAAGCTGCCTGCAATCATCCTTTGTAATCAAAGTCACAACATTTGTATCTGTTCCAAATCCGGCACCGGCTACTTTCAAATTGTTGGCAACGATCATGTCCACATTTTTCTTTGCCAGTTTTGCTCTGGAATTTTCAAGCATATTCTCAGTTTCCATGGAGAATCCGCAGATAAACTGTCCCTCTCTGCGATGTGCTCCAAGAAAGGCTAATATATCTTCGGTACGCTCTAATTCCAATGTAGTGTCTGCATCCTTTTTCTTCACCTTTTCGTCTGCCGGATCCGATGGTCTGTAATCCGCTACTGCAGCAGTCTTAATGATAATATCCTGCTGATCCGCAGTCTCCTTTACAGCTGCCGCCATATCTGCTGCCGAAACAACCGGAACAACCTTTACAAACGGCGGCGGAGTGATTGCCACCGGTCCTGTGATCAGTGTCACTTCCGCGCCACGGCGCATACAGTTTTCTGCGATTGCATAGCCCATCTTTCCGGTGGAGTGATTCGTAATAAAACGCACCGGATCAATTTTCTCCTGTGTCGGTCCCGCTGTGACCATTACTTTCTTTCCAACCATGTCTTTTTCACAGGCAAGTTCTTTCATAATATATGAAAACAGTGTTTCCGGCTCTGGCATCTTTCCGGCTCCGGTATCGCCACAGGCAAGATATCCGTTTGCCGGATCAATCATATGAAACCCGTAGTCCTCAAGCTTTTTGATGTTATCCTGTACGATTGGATTTTCAAACATATTTGTATTCATGGCAGGGGAGACATACTTCGGGCATTTTGCCGCCAGAATCGTTGTCGTCAGCATATCATCTGCAATCCCGTTTGCCATCTTGCCGATCACATTGGCAGAAGCCGGTGCCACCATAAAAATATCCGCACGCTTTGCCAGCGCCACATGCTCGACATTGAACTGGAAATTCCGGTCAAATGTATCCACAAGGCATTTGTTGCCTGTCAGCGTTTCAAACGTGATTGGATTGATAAAATTAGTTGCATTTTCCGTCATGATCACATGCACATCCGCATGCTGCTTGACGAGCGCACTTGCCAGATAAGCAATTTTATAGGCAGCGATACTTCCGGTCACACCGAGTACCACACATTTTCCTTTTAACATTATCTTTTACTCCTTTGCAGAAAAAGCTAAAACATTATTTCTGGATCGGTTTTAATTTGTTTAATACGACACCTAATGCCGCAACAATAATGGCAGCGACAATCGACTCAACCACACCATTAAAGCTGATGACACCGCCAATAACACCTAAGACAGCGCCCGGATCAATTTCAAGTTTATCGGCATATGCATCTTTGTACAGAACATAAATGCCTCCCATAACAATAATCGTATTGATCATAGCACCACTCACACCAGCATAGATAAATCCTGAGACATTCCCGCTCTTTTTCACGGTGTACCATTCTAATGCTGCGAACACGACAATACCGATAACAATACTGATTGTCCATACCACTGCTGCAGAAACCGGATTTTTCTCAAATACTTTAATAATAAACGCACGGCATCCGACCATAAGGAACAACCCGATCAACAGATTCAAAATCGTTGCCCAGATATTTTTCTTCTCAGACACCATAGCTTTACGAATCCCTATATAAACAAAATACGGAACGATACCTACTAAAATTCTTGGTACAAAGCAGATAAATGCGCTTTTAAACACACCACTTACACCCATCATATTCGCTGCCAGAACCGGTGAGAATACAAATGCGGCCGCCGTTGATGGCATCGTGGTATTCTTGATAAAACTGGTCAGTCCGAAAATAAAACCTAAAAATCCACCTTTTTTCGGTCCACAGAATAAAGAACCTAAAATTACCGGGATATGTATAATTGTCGCATTAATTACGACCAATGGGATATATCCAAGTGGTGTAAACGCCATAATGATAATAATTGCTGTAAATAAAGCAGTCAATACAAGTTCACTTGTTTTGTTGTTACGCATCGCAGTTTCCTCCTATTCCAGATGAAGGCTTAATCCGTCCCTCTCTCTTTTGTGCTAATGCAAATTTTACAGATACTGTTGATTGATTCTTATCATGTAACCATCAACTTCACTAGTTTACACCCTGTCCCCCTGACGGTCAAGTCACATCATGTCATCTCCAGTTTTGATAGATAAAACGTTAGTACGAATTATTTTTACCTTACAAAGCTGCTTTCAATTTTATTTGACAAACTTTATAATGCTCTTTATGATTTAGTCAAACAACTTTATGATTGGAATAAGAACATCAATTTACTTATAGAAAAGGAGCCTACCGTATGCAGACAAATTTCCATTTATTATACCCACCCAATTATGACCGTACCAAAGAAAAGCCCATGAAAGATTTCGGTTTTATTGACTCTTTAAAGATCGATTCCATGGTCATTTTAATTAAAGAAAGCTATCGTGGTTTTGCAGATTTAAAATTGGACAATTTCTTTTCCACCGATGAACGCGTACTCGAATACCGCCTCGGCGTGGTAAACGATCTGGTTGATAATCCCCAGCTGTACGAGACTTTCTGCAAGGCCGTATCCATGATATACAACATCAATGATATGCGCCGTGCAATGAACACAGAATTTACCATAGATTCCTCCCTGCGCTCTGTGCGCTACCTGGAATTATATCTGGAGATTGTCAATCTCTTTGCCGAAAACCTGCAGCAGTCCACCATACAGTCAGAAGGTATGAAAAACTTCAAACAGGAAATCGATCGCATTGCACAGAGCAGCGAATTTCAAACCTTAAATACAGAACTTTCCAAAATGGAAACAAATTTTGGCTATCTGAAAAGTGTCACACTCGGTGTCAACTTAGACGGTAATCTCTGTCCATTAGATGCAGGTGTCATCTCTGTAAATACCTATACTTTTCGCGCCGGAAATGTCATGGATAAACTTTTACGCAAAAATTCCGAAGAGGATCATATTCTTCTGTCGTCGCTTTATTCCATCGGGAAAATCTGCCATGGAGAAGAATTAAAATCATTAAATTATGCGCTCCTTTCCGCGCTCCAGACCATTTACTCCAAACCACTGCGTGAATTCGAGCCAATTGTCCAGAACTATTTTCATGTAAATACCAACATGTTTATCTCTCTGCTGGATGATATCCGCTTTCTGACTGCCGGTGTAAAATTCATTCTTTCCATGAAAGAAAAGGGCTTTGCCATGTGCCGTCCGCAGATTGCTCCGATGCAGGAAAAACGATGCGAACTCACCTGTGTTTATAATCCGATGCTCGCAATCAAAGACGTAGAAAAAACCATTGTATCCAACTCCTTTTCATTGGATGCCAATGGTCGTTTCTATCTGGTCACCGGACCGAACCATGGTGGAAAATCCATTTTTGCCTATTCGATCGGCATGGCACAGGCTTTATTCCAGTTAGGCTTATTTGTTCCGGCTGAGTCAGCACTGATGAGTCCTGTCTCTGGTATTTTTACGCATTTTCCTTCTTCTGATGAGAGCAACTACGGTATGGGAAGACTCGAAAGTGAATGTGCAAGACTCAGCGAGATCATGCAGCAGCTTTCCGATACCGATATGCTTCTAATGGATGAATCCTTTTCAAGTACCAGCGGACTCGAAGCCAGCTATATTGCTTCCGAAGTGCTCACCGGAATTGGTATCATAGGCTGCTGCGGACTTTATGTCACCCATATCCATGATTTGAGCCAACAGGTTGAAAAATATAATTCACATCCGCGAAACCGTGGAAAAATTGATAATCTTGTAGCAATGATGGAAAATGTAGAAGAAGGTACGCGAAGCTATAAGGTTTTACGCACAACCCCGGATGGACTTAGTTACGCAAAAGATATCGCAAAGCGCTATGGACTGGATTTGGGCCATATTCTCAAAGATAAGTAATCCCAATCAATTAAATGTTCCATCATAAACTGGCATATTTGATATATACCTGCTTTCAACTGCCGGAACATAATAGACTCCATATGTCTTCATATCGGTATCCCTCAAGGAATCCGTAACTCCTTTCTCTTCCGGCAGTTCCACATAAAACTTATAATAGGGCATAAAATAGGATTCAAATACATCCGTTAAATATACCAGTTCAACCTTTTTAACATATTTCATTCCCGGCAATTGATAGGGTGAACTCGTGGAATAATTACCTTTTTTCAGCAACGTCTTTGCTTCTGCCACAGAAATAATCGGATAGTCTCCGACCTTCTGCGAAAGGTCGGGCTGATGAATCCAAATTCTCCTCAACTTGCCTTCTTCTGATTGTTGAAATTCTGTTTGCCTGAAATTGTAGTTGATAATCTTTTTTACAATATCCTCACTGTTTTCATAAAATGCCAACTGATAGCTCTGCTTCGAATAAATGTCATAATCTCCACCATAAATATTAACAGTCGGTGCTTTCATGGAAAGAATATCGCTGTATTTATTTTTAAAAAATTCTGCTGCTTTCATACAATCCTTATATGTAGCATCATAATTGAAAACATAACCTTCCGGCAAATCCTGTGGTGTTTGAAACTCCACACTGATTTCACCCGCAGCGTTTGCCTGAATGGACACTTCATTTGTCTCGCATGTCACGGTTTCCATTTCCGGCTGTTCTTTTACCTGACTGAGTGCATGTTCATCAATCCCCAGTCTTCCGGCAACCTCCCGGATCTTTTCCAATACTTTTTCTTTATCATAGTTCTTAGGAATAAATTCTTCCAGCTCAACTGTATTTTTGTACACCGGAAGTGTCGTTAATTCAATCTGTTCATTCCATGGATTTGCATTTACCAATTCGGACACATCATGTGCAAAATACCCTTCAAATCCATAACTTGCTGTTTCGTTATCCCCTACTGATATTTGTGGTAAATCCAAATGTTCTGTTTTTCCTTCCTTCTTTCCATTCCAGATAAAGGAAACGCAGATCAGAATCGCCAGACATGCAGCTACTGAAAGATACCTGTAAAATCTGTGTCTGCGTTTCCGTTTCATCGAACCCCCGACACCTTTTCTGACCGCATCCGTTTCCTCAATGATCTCATCCGGCAGCATTCCGATTGCTTCGCTCAGCTTTTCTGGTCTCATATCGAATAGCCCTCCTCACATAGATAATCTTTAAGTTTGTTTCTTGTTCTATGAAGAATTATTTTTACCTTTGCTTTGCTGAATCCCGTATATTCAGCTATGTACTTCATAGAATCCAGATAATAATATCTTCCTATAAAAACAACCCTGTGTTCTTTTGGTAACGACATAAGAAAAGAATGTATGGTTTCGGCCAAAAGTTTGCAATCCACCCCTTCTTCTGTGGCATTCATACCTAAAGTACATTCCTTTAATTCCTCCAGTGAAACTACATACTCAGATCCCTGTCTTTTCTTTCTATGATGCGTTCGATAAATATCAATAGACAGTTCACGTATGATTTTTCCAACATAAGTAGATAAAATCTGCGGTTGATTTGTCGGAATGGAATTCCATGTGCGCAAGTATGTTTCATTGATACTTTCCTCACAGTCCTCTTCATTTGCAAGGATATTATATGCGATTTTATAAAGGTATTTCCTGTATTTAAGATCCGTCTCGTGTATTGCTCTTTCATCTCGGTTCCAATACAACTCTACAATCTGCTGATCTGTCACCTTGAAGCTTCCCCCCTTCTTTCTTATGCAGTTACATATATATATCCGACAAATGATCTGAAAAGTTACAATGTAATAAGAATTATTTCATTATTCTTCGACGGTATAGAAAAACCCCGAAAACACAATGTTTTCGGGGTTCTGTACATTTCGTAATATTCTCTTGAATTATCTCTTTGAGAACTGTGGTGCACGACGAGCGGCTTTGAGACCGTATTTCTTACGCTCTTTCATACGTGGATCTCTTGTTAAGAATCCAGCAGACTTAAGTGTAGGTCTGTACTCTGCATCTACCTGAAGTAATGCACGAGCGATACCGTGTCTGATTGCTCCAGCCTGTCCTGAGTATCCGCCACCTCTAACGTTTACTAATACGTCAAACTTGTCAACTGTCTCAGTTGCAACTAATGGCTGACGAACAACAACCTTTAATGTCTCGAGTCCTAAATACTCATCAATATCTCTTTTATTGATTGTAATCTTTCCTGTTCCAGGTACTAAATATACTCTAGCAACAGATGATTTTCTTCTTCCTGTTCCGTAATACTTTGTAGTAGCCAATGTGATTTACCTCCCTCTATTAGAATGTTAAAGCTTCTGGCTTCTGTGCTGCATGCTTGTGGTCTGGACCAGCGTATACGAATAACTTAGTATACATCTGACGTCCTAAAGGTCCCTTTGGAAGCATTCCCTTAACAGCGTACTCAATAACGCGCTCTGGGTGCTTGTTGAGCATTTCCTTAAGAGTTGTCTCCTTCATTCCTCCAACATAATCAGAATGACGATAGTAAATCTTCTGGTCTAACTTCTTACCTGTAACCTTAATCTTCTCAGCGTTGACAACGATTACATAATCACCGGTATCAATATGTGGTGTGAAGATTGCTTTATTCTTTCCTCTTAATACCTTAGCAACTTCTGATGCTAAACGTCCTAATGTCTTACCTTCAGCGTCTACTACATACCATTTTCTATCGATAGTAGCAGGACTAGCCATAAATGTTTTCATGGGTTTTCCTCCTCAATTGATGATATCCATAATACTTTTGCGAACAGGCGTAAGTCTCGTAATGTCCGGACGCTACTTCGCCGCGTTCTGCTTTTCTATATAGTTTAAATGCTCGCCGGGGCTTTGGCTTACATTTACGTACTATCACAGACTTACATATTATATTACCTTGGTCTGAACTTGTCAAGCAGATTTTATGCCCATATCCTACAAATTTCTACTCGTAATCCAGTCCAATCATAGTCAGGCCGTGCGCCGGAGCTGTCGGACCGGCCACACTGCGGTCACACGCAGCAAGGATTGCTTTCATATCCTCCGGCTTCCATTCCCCGCATCCGACTTTGATCAAAGTCCCCGCAATGATGCGGACCATATTGTACAAAAAACCGTTTCCCTGTACACGAATGGTAAGAATATCATTCTCCCGGGTAACAGTACATGCATAAATGGTGCGTATACTGGTCTGCGACTGCGCATTTGCCGCACAGAAACTTTTGAAATCATGTTCCCCTACCAGATACTGTGCAGCTTCCTGCATTTTTTCAACATCCAGTGCATGATGATAAAAATACGTATCCAGTCTGCGGGTAGGCATCCGGAATCTCCGGTTCAAAATCCGGTATTCGTATGTCTTACGGCTTTTTGAAAAACGCGGGTGAAAACTCTCATCCACCTCACAGGAATCCTGCACGACAATGTCCTCCGGAAGTCTCTGATTGACCGCATAACTGATTTTCTCAGCCGGCATCCTTGTCGTTGTATCAAAGATACAGACATTTCCCAGGGAATGCACACCGGCATCTGTGCGACTGGCTCCCGTGACTTTAATTTCTTCCTTTAAAAGCGCGGTCAGCGCCTCATTGAGTTTCTGTTCAATGGTAATTCCATTTGGCTGAACCTGCCAGCCACTATAATTCGTGCCATCGTAGGCAACTATCATTTTTACACGCATACAATTCGTTCCTATCAGTTACTGCGGCCAGGAAAGCAGAATTCTTGCTGCAATCACAAGCGCTAAGAATACAAGCAGGATCACATAAGCGATGCGGTCTGTCTTATTGTAACGCAGCGGTTTCATCTTGGTTCTTCCGTCGCCACCATTGTAACAGCGGGCTTCCATTGCCATCGCCAGATCATCGGCACGCCGAAATGCAGATACAAAAAGCGGAATCAAAAGCGGAATCATATTCTTGGCTTTCTGAATCAGATTACCATTTTCAAAATCTGCACCTCTTGCCATCTGTGCTTTCATGATCTTGTCGGTTTCTTCTATTAAAATTGGAATAAAACGAAGCGCAATGGACATCATCATGGCAATTGCATGTACCGGAATATGAATCCGGTTGAGTCCACCAAGCGCTTTTTCCAAACCATCCGTCAACTGGTTCGGTGTCGTTGTCAGTGTCATAAGTGAGGTGCCAATGATCAGATAAATGAGTCGGATTGTCATAAGTACCGCATTCATGATACCGGTGCTGGTAATATAAAATGGTCCCCAGTGCCATAACTGCGTTCCACTCGGTGTAAAAAGCAGATTGAACACTGCAGTGATCAAAAGTAATACTACAATTGCCTTGAGACCTTTTACAATAAACTTAAACGGAACCTTGGAAATTTTAATCATAAAAATCAGCATTCCTGTGATCAAAGCCAATCCAAGAATTCCTCGAAATGTAAATAATGCAATGATATATATCAAAGTTGCAAACAGTTTTACACGGGGATCCAGTTTATGTACGACGGAATCCGCCGGATAATACTGGCCCAGAGTGATATCTCTTAACATATTTTCTCCTTATGATCGACGTAAAGCTTCTGCGATTGCCTTTGCAGCTTCCTTTACGGTTGTTGCACTGGTGTCCACGGCAAGTCCACGACTGGCCAGATCATGCATCAGATACGTAACCTGTGGTGCTGCCAGACCAACGGCTTCCAATTCCTTATAATGGGCATACACATCCTTCGGCGGTGCATCATACATCACTTTGCCCTGATTCATTACAATGATCCGCTCCACATACTCAGCCACATCTTCCATGCTGTGCGAAACAAGTATGATCGTAATGCCAAGATTCTTATGCATATCCGACACGAGACCAAGTATCTCATCCCTTCCGGCCGGATCAAGCCCGGCTGTCGGCTCGTCCAGAATCAGCACATCCGGTTTCATGGCAAGCACTCCCGCAATTGCCACACGGCGCTTCTGGCCTCCGGACAAATCAAACGGCGGCTGATAGTATAAGTCTTCCGGGAATTTTACCTGGCGCAAAGCCTCATAAGCGCGCAGCTCCACTGTCTTTCGGTCAAGTCCCTGATTCTTCGGTCCAAAGCAGACATCTTCGAAATTGGTTGTCTCGAACAACTGGTGATCCGGATACTGAAATACAAGTCCGACCTTGTTACGAAGTTTTTTCATATCGTAATCTTCGTCATAAATATCCTCACCATCGACATATATATGACCGCTGGTAGCTTTTAACAGTCCATTCAGCAACTGTGTCAATGTAGACTTTCCTGAGCCGGTGTGTCCGATGACACCGATAAACTGACCATCTTTTATTTCCAAATTTACATTTTTCAGTGCCTGGATCTGATATGCAGTTCCTTCACTGTAACTGTAATTAATTTTATCGAGTATGATAGACATCTTCTATTCCTTCATTCAACTTTCTATGCCAGCTTCATAATTTCATCGACCAGTTCTTCTCTGGTCAGAATTCCTGATGGAATCGGAACTCCCGCTTTCTGAAGTTCATCCGCAACAAGTGTTGCCTGTGGTACGTCCAGGCGGTGCGCTTTCAGCTCGTCCACCTTTGAAAAAATTTCACGCGGTGTACCATCCATAACGATTTTTCCTTTTTCCATCACATAAACGTAATCCGCGCCTACCACTTCTTCCATATAATGAGTGATCAAAAGAATGGTAACACCCTTCTCACGGTTTAAGGCATGTGCCGTCTCGATGACTTCCTTTCGTCCGTTCGGATCAAGCATGGCGGTCGGTTCATCAAATACAATACACTTTGGTTCCATGGCAAGAACTCCCGCGATTGCGACACGCTGCTTTTGCCCACCGGAAAGTTTATTCGGCGAATGATGTCGGTATTTTGTCATGTCCACGACTTCCAGGCTGTGATTGACTCTCTCCCAGATTTCGTCCGTTGGCACGCCGATATTTTCCGGTCCAAATCCGACATCCTCTTCTACCACGCTTGCGATAATCTGGTTGTCCGGATTCTGAAATACCATACCTGCCGTCTTTCGGACCGGTATGGTATTCTCCTCATCGAGTACATCCATTCCATCTACCCACAGAACACCTTCACTCGGTGTCAAAAGCGCATTGATGTGCTTTGCCAGTGTCGATTTTCCGGAACCATTGTGTCCGAGGATTGCAATGAACTGTCCCTGCTTCACATCCAGATTCACATGGTCAAGTGCCGTGTTAATGGATTCCACATTGCCCTCTTCGTCTCTTCGGATAAATTCATGTACCAGGTTTTTTGCTTTGATAATTCCCATCTTAATCATCCCAGCTCAGTCTGTGGAGCTGTCCTTCCAACTTCATATGGTCAAATTGATTCTGTCTGAGTGCCTCGTATAATACGATGGCAACGGAATTGGATAAATTGAGTGAGCGTGTCTCCCCGATCATCGGAATCCGCACACAGGTATCCGGATTTTCTTTCAAAATCTCCTCCGGAATTCCCGCACTCTCTTTTCCAAACATAATGTAGCAGTCCGGTTCGTACTGCACATCCGAATACACATGTCTTCCTTTTGTTGTCGCATAATAGATCTTTGCGCCCGGATTTCTTTTACAGAAATCCTCCCAGTTCTCATATGTCGTCACATCGAGGTCTTTCCAGTAATCCATACCGGCACGCTTTAAATGTTTCTCAGAAAGAGAAAAGCCAAGCGGCTCGATGAGATGAAGGCGCGTACCTGTTGCTACGCAGGTACGCCCGATATTTCCTGTATTTGCCGGAATCTCCGGCTCATGTAAAACGATATTCAGCTTTGCCATAATCTATCCTGTCCTATCTTATTTTGCAGCCCGCAGTTCATTGATGAACTCTTCCACACGGGAAAGTGCAAGTTTTAAATCTTCCAGTGAGTATGCATAAGAAATACGGATAAATCCCTCTCCTGATGCACCGAACGCGGTACCCGGTACCACAGCAACTTTCTTAGACTGCAACAGTTTAGTTGCAAACTCATCCGATGTCATGCCAAACTCTTTGATGCATGGGAACACATAAAAAGCACCAAACGGCTCAAAACAGGACAAGCCCATATCTTTAAAACGCTGCATCAGATAACGGCGTCTTCCGTTGTACTCTTCACGCATCATCTGCACATCCTCGTCTCCGTTACGCATTGCCTCAACCGCTGCATATTGGCTTGTTGTCGGTGCACACATGATTGCAAACTGATGAATCTTGATCATCTGTTTGATGATTTCTGTCGGTCCGCACGCATAGCCAAGACGCCATCCTGTCATTGCATGCGATTTGGAAAATCCGTTAATAAGAACTGTGCGTTCCTTCATTCCCGGAAGAGAGGCGATTGAAACATGGTTTTCCAGATAGGTAAGTTCTGAATAAATTTCATCACTGATTACAAAGATATCATGTTTGATAATAACTTCTGCAATCGCCTCTAAGTCCTTTTTCTCCATTACCGCACCGGTCGGGTTGTTTGGGAACGGCAGTACCAGAATCTTTGTCTTTGGTGTAATTGCAGCCTCTAACTCCTCTGCAGTCAGACGGAATTCATTCTCAGCCTTCAGATCAATAATGACCGGTGTACCATTTGCGAGTACGGCACATGGCACATACGATACATAACTTGGCTGCGGAATGATCACTTCATCACCCGGATCTAACATGGCGCGCATTGCAATATCAATTGCCTCGCTTCCGCCGATTGTTACCAGCATCTCCTTATTGTAATCATAAGTAAGTCCATATCTGCGGCTCAAGAACTTGGCGATCTCGATCTTCAATTCTTTTAAACCAGCATTGGACGTATAAAATGTTCTTCCTTTTTCGAGGGAATAGATACCCTCATCGCGAATATGCCATGGTGTATCAAAATCAGGTTCTCCGACACCAAGGGAAATTGCATCATCCATCTCACTTACAATATCGAAAAACTTTCGGATACCAGATGGCTGAATTGTTTTAATTGTTTTTGATAACGGGTCTCTCATTATGCCATCATAATCCTTTCATCTTTTGGTTTTGCTGCCATGACAGTTCCATGGTCTTTGTATTTCTTTAAAATAAAGTTTGTCTTTGTACTCAGTACCTGATCAAGTGCTGAAAGCTTATCGGATACGAACTGGGAAATCTCACGCAGTGTCTTTCCCTCCAAAGTTACCATCAGATCAAATCCACCAGAAATCAGATAAACGGAATTTACTTCCGGATAGTTGTAAATGCGCTCAGCCACCTTGTCAAAACCCATGCCTCTCTGTGGAGTCACACGCACCTCGATCAGTGCAGATACTTTTTCTACCCCTGCTTTGTCCCAGTTGATCAATGTATGATATCCACAGATAATGCCTTCCTTTTCCATGCTTTCCAGTTCATTCATAACTGTCGCTTCATCCACACCAAGGATGATTGCCAGCTCATTTAAATCAATACGGCTGTTTTTCTCTATAAATGTCAAAATTTTTTCTCTCATGATATTCTCCTAAAATGATTAAACTTATTATCTTAAATCAATTACAGCTTCATCAGTTCGTCTGTCTGTGTTGTCTCAAGGAATCTGCGCTCATCTCCATTGATCAGCACCCTGTCATTGCTGTTGGTTGCCTTTCCGATGATGACCGCCTCTCCACCGGCCTGTCGAATCGCATGCACGATCGCATTTCCATCCTTTGCTGCCATAAGTACGCTTCCACCGGAAACCATCTTATACGGATTCAGATTGAAAAATTCACAGATTTCCACAGTTTCCTGACGAAGAGGAATTTTTTTTAATTCAATTTCAAGTCCGACGCCAGAGCTTTGCCCCAACTCCCAGAGTGCACCAAATACACCTCCTTCTGAGATGTCATGCATCGCTGCAACGCCAGACTGTGCGGCGACTGCGGCCTCCGAGCGTATGGACAGATAGTCCACAAATTTCTTTGCCTGATCGATGAAAGGCTGCGCGTAGCGCTCCAAAAGTTCCTTTTCTTTCTCGATTGCCAGTATTGCCGTACCTTCCAGTCCCACTGCTTTCGTTACCAACAGATCCATTCCCGGTTCCACCTGTCCCGGCCGGATAAGCTGTGTATCGGTCGTTCCGGTCGCTGTAATCGAAATGACCGGTTCCGTCACGCTTCGGGTTACTTCTGTATGCCCACCGAGAATCAGAATTTCTTCTTTATCACATACAGCCTGTATTGCTGCAAGTTCCCGCCGCAGATCATTTTCACTGCAGGATGTCGGCAAAAGCAGGGTCAGCGTAATACCCAGAGGTTTTGCTCCACTGCACGCCAGATTGTTCAGTGCATTATAAACACTGAGCACACCACGCAGACTTCCTCCACAACATCGTGCTCCCGTTGCCTGAACCACCATTGATTCTTTTGCCTGCACTGCTGCATAATCGCCTCCCACCATAGGAGGGACCGCAGAATTTCCATTATGTAATTGTTTCAGCACAGAACGCTTCAAGGCTGATTCTGACAATTTTCCTGCTTTCATACTCGCTCCACTTATAGACTACAAGGCTGCCCCATTTGCCGGAAGCAGCCTGATGTTCAAACTAATTTGATGATTCTTTGTTTGCCTTTGCATCATCCGAAGAAGATTTATTATCGGACGAGGTCTGATTGTCCTTTTTCTCATCCTTCTTGTCATCTTTCTTATCATCTGTTTTATCAGATGCGTTGGAATCACCCTTCTTATCATCTTTTTTGTCGGATGCATCAACATCCTTGTCTTCATCCTTATTTTCGTCTTCTTCCTCTTGTGCATCTGCATTGGATTTCAGACCGGATACCGCACCTCGCACCGTTGCCTCATCTCCTGTAGCAACTGCATTCTTTAAGGCAGTAAGTGATTCTGCCGTGGCATCTTTAGTTCCAATAGTAATAATCTTTGGAGAAGACTGATAGTTACTCTTGTTGAACAGATCTCTGCTCTGCTGCACGCCGTCAACTTTAACAATTTTCCAAAGCTGTGCAATACATCCGGTATGTGGTGTCTGATCGACACTCCAGTATCCGATTGCTTTGCTCGAATCAAGATTAAATTTAACCTCCGGATCTACGGTAGAAACGGTCTCGCTCTCAAACGAAATCTCACGGTTAGAAGGACGTGTTTCCTTGCCATATACATTAAAATGTATCACACCACCACTACAGTATCCCTCAATATAAACCGGTGAATCCAGATTATTTTTAAAACGGAGATCCTTATAATTGCCTGCAATTGCTGCATCCATAGATGGCTGCACATAATGTACCATCATGGAGTGGTTATAACGCATGGTAATCTCAAGTTCGGCGCGTATTACCGCATTATATAATGTAGTAGCCACCTGGCAGATTCCTCCACCAAAAGACTCTACCGTTGTACCATTCTGATAAGCGCCTGCAAGTTCATATCCGTTTTCCTGTGTAAAAGGGCTTACCGTAGAACAAAGCTCAAATTCCTCTCCCGGATAAAGGATTGTACCATCGACCTTACTGCAGCCGGTTGTTACATTCTTGGCACGTCCCGGACTCGAACTGCTGAAGTCCGTTGAATAACTTCCTAATAAATCTTTTACTTCTGCAAGTTCTTCCTCTGTTCCACGCGGTTCTACAACTTCTGTGACAAGTGCAATCTCATTGTCACTTCCATCCCAGCCATCTGCAAGGAAATCATTGATGGCATATACGGAATTTACGATATCAACTTCCACGCCTTCCTTACCCGGAACATATACAAACTCTCCATTTTCACGCTTCAATCCATTGTCCACAGCTTCCACACTCAGTTTGCCGGAATTGCTGTACAACTTCTGTGCAGTCTCCTGTTTATCCACACTTAAGTGCATATCCAGCACCAATTTATTTTTCTTCAAATCCTGTGTTGTCTTATAACGATTGATCAGACTTCCCGCACGACCTACTGCGAGCGCTTCGGTCACAGCAGTGTCTACATCGGCCGTAACGCCCATGTCAGCAGCGGTCATTTCGATGGAACCGGATTTACCCTTCAATGTAAATGTAGTGTCCATGAGACTATCTACATAGGAAGAAACGGCTGTCTTAGCTTCGTCCTCCGTCATTCCACCTACGTCAACATTGCCGATGCACACACCGTCCTCTATTGCAATTTCATCCTGCGCCTGAACCGTCTGTGCATTTCCAAAACTGCATAACAAACCAAATAATGTCCCAAAAAAGATAATTTTCCCTGTCTTCTTCATATTCTTTCCTTAACTACAATTCCACCATACTTTGTCTGACTACATATTTTATCACAAACACCCACATTTTCAAGCCTTAGTTCGCGCCATTATATGCCATTGCGTCTCCTACATCATGAATGCTGAAACAACAGAAGTGACAACCATTGCAACAATCAGTACCAATGCCACAATTGCAATCATACGATTTTTTTTCTTCATTCTATTCACCTCTCTGTAATTATAAGTTATAATCAATACAACCGGAAATTCACATAAGAAAGGACTTTTCTCTATGTTCATATTTTTAGCTGTATTTATCATTTTTGTATTAATATTAAACTTTGCAATCCATAAAAATAACCGTTCACAGGAAAATGCCCAGGAACAATTCTGGGAAAACGAACAGCAGGCCAATTTTACGCGCCGCAAAGATATCCACGATCTCAACTATCTTACCATACCCATCGAAAAAATACCACAAAACCTTCACACAGACGCAGAAAAGACGCTGGTGCGCCTTTCTTCTGATAAGATGCTCAACCTGTCCGGTATCACGAATACCGAACTGAAACTGGAATATGGCGCTGCAAACCTCGATGAGCTCTCCGCTTACGATGCCAATTTTACCGAATTTGTAGGCGCAGTAAACATCTATGCGCAGGAACTTCTTGCCGATGGTCAGAAAAATGCCGCCAAAGGACTGTTAGAACTTGCAGTGTCCTACCATGCCGATGCGATCAGTATCTATACAACGCTTGCTGACCTGTACAAACAGGACGGACAAGCAACACAAATTCCGAATCTAATCGCTTCTGCGGAAGAAATCAACACACTTGCCCGCAGTATCATCGTTGAAAAATTAAGAACCTATCTTCCATAAGTTGTATAATATTTATCCTGCAGACGGGATGCCTCACTTCTTGTCAGGGCATCCCATACGATTTCATCTGTAATCTGATACTTTTCCCGCAACTGTTTCAAACGTTCGATCTGATGTGCGGTAGCCGGCGTCTGCCGCTTTGCCTTATACATCAAAAGTTTCGGTACAAAAAGTTCCTGCTTTTCCGGCAATGCACGCTCCATAAAGCATTCATATATTTTCTGCGTTTCACTTGCATCGTCCAATGCCCGATGTGCATGTTTCCTCTCAATCTGAAAATAATTACAGAGATCTTCCAGTTTCTTCGACTGTTCCCCCAGAAGCAGGGACCGGGCTATGCGCAGTGTATCACACGCATACATTTGCAATGGCAGTTTGCGGTTGACCGCCCACTGTTTGAGAAAACTGTAATCAAATGATATATTATGCCCTACGATCACATCCTCCCCGATAAAAGAAAGCAGCGTCTCTATCGCCTGATCTTCTTCCATCCCGGTTTCCATCATTTCATTCGTGATACCGGTTAGTTCGCTGACTCTCTCTGGAATCGGCCGCGCAGATTTCACCAGCGTGCCAAAAGTGTCTACCACCTTTTTCCCACGCACCTTCACTGCCCCGATCTCAATAATTTTATCCTGTTTCGGTGTCAATCCCGTCATCTCCAGATCAATGACCGTGTAATCTTCTGTTACCGCCTGTCTGTCTTCTATCATATGCCTGCAATCTCCCTGCTATTCTTTTCCCTGTAACTTTTCAAAGAACGCCTCTATCTTACTACAAAATAAAACAGAGGGCAATCATCTGCCCTCTGTATTCCTTCTCTCTAAAAAATATCTAACACTCTACGTAATAATACATCAAATCCAGAAATCCACAATAAAATCGCCCCCACGGCATATACCATGGTCTTAGAATCAAATCCCATATGATAGCCTGTGTACATTCCCCCAATCACAAAGGCTATCGTAAATATAATCATCATAGCCAAAAGCAACATTGTATTGGTTCCTAAAAATCCAAATGCAATGCCGACCAGTATCATATAAATTCCGGTTCTCGCCGCCATCTGTACAAAACGTTTGATTCCGAGGTTATTTTCCAGACGTTCTTCAATCCGTTCATTTTGGATAGCTTTGATTATCAGGCGAATTCCAAGTGCAAAGAAAATCAGCATTGCGATGATCTCTCCAAGCATTTTTTCATTTGCCACTGCATATTTCCGGCAAAACAGGTCGGAAAGAAAATATCCCAGGAATAATCCTATAAGCTGCCCAATGGCAATCACAGCGCATATTGCGGACAATTGCTTTTTATTTACTTTTTTTACAAGTGATCCCTGACATTCCATTGCTGCGAAAATATCTAGCGAAACGCCCGCTACAATCAGCATATTTTCTATCCAGTTCATCCTAGTGTTCCTCCAATGATCTGTTTTTATTTTGCATTCTCTGCCTTGATTGAATCAAGTTTGTAAATGAACTTCACGCTTCCGTTTACACCGTCTGCTACAGATGTAAATGTTTGATAATCTTCTCCTGCATCAAGAACAGCCTGTAAACGATCGGTGAACGGTTTGATATCACCTTCGTAACTGTTTACAATCTTGGAAATTCCGTCTTCATCAAACTCAACAATTCCATCTGCAAGTTTATGAGAACCATCATGTAACTCATCCACACCATCTACAATCTTTACAGTAGCATCGTTTAAAGCTTTGATACCAGCTGTCAGAGTCGGAACCTGATCTGCCAGTGTCTGTGTTCCTTTGCTCAATGCCTTTGCTCCGCTAACAAGGCTGTATCCGTTCTTCTGTACTGCCTCGATCTGCTTTGCAACGGTAGCCTTGGCACTCTCTGCTCCGATAACTGCTGCCTGACCTGCTGCCTGTGAAGCAGCACTCTCACATGCACCTGCGAGCTGTTCTGCCATTGTCTTTAAGCTCTGCTCTACGCCCGCTTTGATCTGTGCATTGTCTCTTCCTGCTTTTAACTGTGCCTGGATCGTACTTTCTGTCTTTGCAAAAAGCGTATCTTTTGCACCTGACTTTGCGTAAAGAAGTTCTGCAAGCTGCGCACTTGTCATTCCATTTGTAACTGCATACATTGCAGTTGAGGTCGGATCGTTTGCCTGTGCACCCTTTGCATAATTTGTCTTGATTGCCTCAGCAACCTGATCTGCTGTCAGTTTGCTGGTCGCCGGCTGTCCTGCTGCTTGAAGAAGTACCTGTCTTACAACTTCATTGTATACGGTTGTTGCTGCGTTTGCATTGTATGCGCCATCATATAAGGAAGTATATAATGCACCGTCAGCAGTGGAACCATCTTTACTCTTTGTATAACGTAATGAATTATAAATCTGGTCGGTAACTTCTTTTGTCTTGCCATTCTTAAATTCTGCTGCTACTGCGTCGGATGCCGTCTTCTGTGCTGCTGCTTTTTCCTTGTCGGTCATCTTGGTGTTCAGTGCTTTATCTAATGTCTGAATACCCTGGTTAATGGTAGCTGCGCTGCTGTTTAATGTGTTGACGCCGGAAGCAAGGTCTCCACTCTTGGAATACAGCTTGCTCATACCACTCGCGTAATCTGCAAGACTGCTCTGTAAAGTATCGATTCCCTTTGCCAGATCAGAAGAACCGTCTTTTAACTTGGTGCTTGCATCGGATAACTCATCAATCATATCATCTAAGGAAGAGCTGTCTCCCTTTTCCATAGATACCATACTGCCTGCATTCATAACGATGGTCATTGCAGTATCTAATTTGAAGTCCTTAACATCTGCAGTAACTTCAAAATCTTCTGGGAGTTCCAAATCATCTACGAAATCAGAATCCTCTACATTCAGGCTTTCCTTAATTCCAGGAAGTGCATATCCGATGATGATGTTGCTATCACCATTTCTCTGTACTTTACCATTCTTTACTTCCACATTGGTAAAGCTGTCATCGAGAACCATTGCCGTCACTGCTGCAAATGGAACTTTTACTTCAACTTCCTTGCCATTTATGGTCTCTTTGTAAGAAGAATTGTTTGTGTAATCAAAATGGATGGTAACTTTACCGGACTTTCCAGCCAAATCCTTTGGATCGATTTCATTGCCGTCCAGATAGTAAGTCACTTTCTGGCTGACCGGAGCTTTCTCATCGGTAGTTCCCTGATAATAAATATCATTGCCGCCTGCTTTCCAGGTAAGCTTATCTCCATCCTGGGTAAACTCTTCGTCACCCTTTACATTTTTGATATCTTTTAAGTTTGACTGATCCTCTAACGTATCTGCCTTATCTTTGTTTGTCAGATGATCACTTACAATCGTGTTATATACTTTACCACTTGCATCAGAAATCAGGTAAACGCTCTCGTCCTTTCCGATCTCCTTGTCGTTTGCTTTAATGGAAACCAGATCTTCAATATCACTGGCATCCACTTTATTATCACTGCCTGTTTCTGCAGTTGTCTCTACCGTTGCATCTTCCTTCTGGTCTGCCTGTACTGCAACTGCCGTCATGCTGCTTCCAAGCAGTGCAACGGTAAGAACGCCTGCTACAATTTTGATTGCATATCTATTTCTGAATTTCTTTTTTAATTCTGGTAACTTCATAATGAATCAACCTCCTATTTATTCTTGTTACGGAAACCTGCGCTTGTTGCACAAATCACACGGTCAAATACCATCAACATGGATGGAAGTATAAAGATAACAACGATCATACTGATGATTGCACCTCGTGCCATTAACATACACAAAGAACCAATCATATCAATATTAGAATACATTCCTACACCGAATGTTGCTGCGAAAAAGCTCAATGCACTGACGATAATGGACTGAATCGATTTACTCAATGCATCTGTGATTGCTTCTTTCTTCTCCATTCCACGGAAACGATTCTTCTTATACTTATTCGTCATAAGGATTGCATAGTCGACCGTTGCACCCAGCTGAATGGTTCCGATAACGATTGACGCGATAAACGGTAATACCGTTCCGGTGTATGCCGGAATACCCATATTGATAAAGATTGCAAACTCAATGACACATACCAGAATGATTGGCAGTGTAATGGATTTAAATACAATCGCAATAATCAGGAAAATTGCTCCAATGGAAATAATACTTACATTCTTGAAATCCACATCTGTGATCTCGATCAGGTCCTTCGTACATGGAGCCTCACCAATAAGCATTGCTGTGTCATCATATTTCTTAATGATCTTGTTGATCTCGTCACACTGTTTGTTTACTTCATCTGTCGCGGAAGCATATTCGGAAACAATGATCATCATCTGATAATCGCCACTCTTGAAAACTTCCTTAATGTCATCTGGAACCATTTCCTGTGGAATGTTCGGTCCCATAACAGAATCGAGAGAAGCTGCCAGTTTGACACCATCTACTTTCTTGATATCATCGATCATATTCATGCTGTCTTTTTCCGACAAATCGCTTTTTGCCAGTACCATATGTGTTGCGCCCATCTGGTACTGCTCCGTCAGTTTATCATTACCTACTTTACTGCTGAATGTCTCCGGCAACGTTCCGGTCAGATCATAATACACATCCGTGTGTGTGTAACCGTAGATTGCAGGAACTAAAACAACGAGGAATGCGATAACAAATACAATGTAGTGATTTGTAATCCATCCTGCAATTCTGCTCATATCCGGAAGAATTACTCTGTGCCTTGTCTTCTCGATTGCTTTGTCACATACAAGAACCAGTGATGGAAGAATTGTTACACAACCGATTACACCGAATACAACACCTTTTGCCATAACAATACCAAGGTCAAGTCCTAATGTAAAACTCATAAAGCACAATGCAAGGAATCCGGCTACTGTTGTGATAGAACTACTTACAACAGAAGTAATGGTGTTGGAAATGGCATGTGCCATGGCTCGATTTTTGTCACCATCAAACCGCTCCTGCTGTTCCTGATAACTGTGCCACAGGAAAATAGAGTAATCCATAGTAACACCAAGCTGCAGGACCGCTGCCAATGCCTTCGTTATGTACGAGATTTCTCCCATAATCACGTTCGATCCGAGGTTATATATGATTGCCATTCCGATACTGATCAAAAACAGGAATGGAACTAATGCAGAATCCATAGTCAAAGATAAAACGATCAGTGAAAGAATAACGGCGATCAATACATAGATCACACTCTCATCTTCTGCCAGCTTACGGATGTCATTGTTTACCGATGCCATACCACTGACAAAACACTGTTTACCAACCAGATCATTGATTTCCTGAATGGCATCCATTGTTCCATCCGATGACATGGACTCATCAAATAAAACTGCCATCAACTGGCTGTCTGCATCCTTATTATTAAAGAAATTGTAGATATCATCCGGTAACGCTTCACGTGGAATACTGAAATCCATTACCGATCCATACCAGATAACATTCTTTACATGAGGTACATCTTCAATCTCATCTGCAATTTTTTCCAGATCTTTGTCATTCATACCCTCAACGACTACGAACGAAAAAGCACCTGTTCCAAATTCATCCAGAAGAATGTCCTGTCCTTTCATTGTCTCAATCTCCCCTGGAAGATAAGAAAGGATATCATAGTTAATTCTGGTCTTTATGTAACCGATTGCTGATGGAATCAGTAACAGAAACGCCAGAATCAGAATCAGGAACCGACATTTAACGACCCCTTTTCCAAATTTAATCATAATGCTCACCATCCTATATATTTTTCATCGGATTTATCATATGAAAAAAGATTGAATATGAAAATATTCAATCTTTTTTTCCTGTATCAATGTAATATACAATTGTGTGCATTTGTATATTCTGTTATACATTCCTATGAAATTGTATGAACCCTATAACTCTTTGATAATATCCATCATGGAACGGGAAATCATGTACTGATAGGCTTCCGCCATTTCTTTCGGTGGCAGAACCATATTCTGGTTGATCCAGGTCTCCGCCGCAAAACAAAGCGATTCTGCATAGTACGAAGCAATGACCTCCGGCGTCAGCCACTTGTGTTTCGATTCTTTTCCCGTCATCTGCTCATTGATGATTGCCAGAAGCACCTCTCTTACGCACTTGTGCGCAATGCTGTGGAATGTGACCGGACCCTCGAGTTTGACCACATGGGAATAAAAAGCCCTGTCTCTCTCGATATTGGTAAAAAGAAGAACCATCGCCTCCATAAACATATCATTGCGGATCAGCGGCTGAATCGGTTCTAACAGATCTTTTTTTATAATCCACTCCAACAGTTCAAATTTATCCTGAAAATGATTGTAGAATGTCGGTCGGATTACCCCGGCCAGATCCGTAATCTCTTTAATTGTTATTTTCTCCAATAACTTTTTTGATGCCAGTTCTTTTAAGCTGTCTGCCAGCAACTGGTCAATATCGGTTTTGTTCTGTGTAGCCATACCTTACCTTACTCTTCATCAAATTCCATGGTTACAAAGTATCCTTTTTCCGTCTCCTTCACATCCACAACGATTCCTTTACGGCTTTTGAGTCGTTCACTCACCGCATAGTTCCCAGACATGGCAATCGCATGCTCAATTGTATAATAATAAGAAGTCGGAAGCTTTCCCTCTGTAACAGATAATTCATCTCCGACCTTGGTAAGTCCAGGTCGTTCCATCTTAAATTCCATCTGTCTCATTTGTCATCATCGTCCTCAACAAAATTAACATCCACCGTAGCATTGCGACGGGCATAATCTTTTGCAGCACGGGTTGCACTGCATGAGATCCATATATTCGAGACTCCATTGTATATCAGGATGATTCCAACAACAATTGTTGCTTTCTCCATCACTCCAAAGGCATCAAACACGCAAATAAATCCGCAGATCAGACTGATGATTGCAAGAATCAGATCTGCGCCCCATGCATCGTATCCAAATTTCTTCGCCTCAATCGTTTCTTTAATAGCACGAAGTCCATGGAACAACAACACGACTCCAAGTACAATTGGAATCAGGCTTACGATCACTGCCGGCTGAACAAGGAACCAGATTCCCATAGCGAGTATAATCACCCCCATAAGCACAGACAATCCATTCGTAATAAAATTCAAGAAAAAGCTTCCCACATATACAGCACCAATGATAATCAATATCACTGCAAACACGCTTCCCATGAGATTAATCACACCATCATTGCAAACGATAAATATGATTCCCAGCACAATACATAAAATGGATGATGCCAGAAAATCCGCTTTGATTCGTTTCAGAAAATCCTTCATATGCATGCTCCTTTACCTGTTTATTTCGTTTTTAGCGACATTTATTATAACATTTCTGCATTTCCAGTTCAACTTTTCTTGTGAATTTGCTATAATGAGTGGCGAAATAGAAATGCATCCTTTCGAGGATGCATGAAAACTTATCATACAGGAGTATCAAACATATATGGGAAAAAAAGAAGTAAAAACAAACGCTGTGCGTATCTTAGAGCGCAACAAAATAGAATATGAACTGATCAATTATGAATGTGATGAATTTATTGATGGTATGCATACCATTGAAAAAACGGGTGCCCCTGCCGAACAGACATACAAAACACTCGTTATGCAGGGAAAAAGCAAACAATACTATGTATTTGTCATTCCGATTGCTGAGGAAGTAGACTTAAAAGCCGCTGCCCGCTCTGTCGGCGAAAAATCGGTCGAGATGATCCACGTCAAGGATCTTACCGCCATCACCGGATATGTCCGTGGTGGTTGCAGTCCGCTTGGTATGAAAAAAACGTTTCCTACCGTTATCGACGAATCCGCAGAACAATTTGATAAGATGTATATCAGCGGTGGCCGCATCGGAACCACGATTGCACTCAACCCACAGGATCTTGCAAAGGTTGTTCGTGCATCGTTTGCTCCGATTCTTGCACAATAAATTATGACAATTTTTCTTCTAAGATATCAAGAATGGTCTGTAGCTCTGCGCCTTCTACCGGAGCCTGACCATGATTGATATGCTTCCAGTCACTTCCCATCTCTCCCATAAAATTGCTTCCTGCATCTTTTGTCTTTTCAATGGTCATATAACGTCCCTTCTGTTCCTTTTCGTTCCATGCAAGATAGATACGATAGCAGGACGGAATTCCCATTTCACGACTCGGCAAATCGACACGAGCAATCGTCAGATCATCCGAAATATTCAAAACCATAACCGAGAAATCTTCTGGCAGATACGGATACATACGTTTCTGCTGATAAGACTCTTCAAACAGCTGATCAATGTATTCTTCTTTTTTCTCGCTGAGCTGCTCCATCAACTCTTTGCCATTTTCAAATAAATGTCTTGGAAGAAATCCAAACTCAAACTGTTTGCGCTCGAACAATACATACTGTTCCGGTGTCAACTGCATCGTCTTTACTTTTCCAGCATTCTTACGTGCTTTCTCCACTTCCTCGATACGCTGTACCAAAGGCATCTTAAACACCAGATTGTCTGTAAATGGATTAATAACAATTCCTCCAATATGTTCCGCCTGACGACAGGCAACTTCATTGATTGCCAGATACGGCATATTAATAATTGCCGGGCTCTTTGGCTCCTTTGGAATCTGCTCTTTGGATGTATATGCCGGGAAAAACAATCCATTTTCCTGACTATTAATCAGACATGGAACCGGCTGGTTCTGCTCATTTAAATTTGCCGGTACCAGAAGTCTGCATTTTCGGGCAATTTCAATAAGCTGGTTCAAATTATCTCCAGTTTTCTCCTTTGTATAAACTTTAATCTGTGCCTCAAGATCTTCATTTTTGACATCCACGGTCATGCTCGGATCCGTTGGTTCATTCTGCATTGCCTTCTGGCTTTTATTTATTGCATTTCTTAATTTCTTTTTGTCAATCATGTGTTAACTCTCCTAAACCCACACCATATTCTGTATGCATGTCACATACTTTTTATTTTATCATACATGCTACATCAAACGCAATGAGATGCGAATAATTTAGATGTAACTATTCAGAGTCGATTAAATAACATAAAACCAAGACTCGTCCTGTTCATTTTGGTGCAAAGACTCGTCGTCACTATGATATACCAGTTCCTGATTCTTCACGCTGACTTTTGTCCCCTTGCTGACAGACTTAGTAATAAAAGCATTTCCGCCCACAACAACACCTTCTTCGACCACCGTATTTCCGCCAAGGATAGACGCTCCTGAGTAAATGGTTACATTGTCGCAGATTGTTGGATGACGTCTCACATGGCGCAGTTTCTGTCCACCTTTGGTAGACAATGCACCAAGCGTTACACCCTGATATAGTTTTACATGCTCACCGATCACTGTTGTCTCACCGACAACAATGCCAGTACCATGATCGATAAAGAAATATTTTCCAATCGTTGCACCCGGATGAATATCAATTCCAGTTTTGCTGTGTGCATGCTCCGTCATCATACGCGGAATGAGTGGCACTTTCAGAAGAAACAGCTCATGTGCAAGACGATACACTGTGATTGCATACAGCCCCGGATAAGAGAAAATAATCTCTTCCTTGCTGCTTGCTGCCGGATCTCCGTCCAAAGCTGCCTGCAGATCTGTATCGAGATACTCACGGATTTTTGGAATCGTCTTAAGGAAAGCAACCGATGCATTCTGTGCGAACTCCTCTAATTCTTCCTCCTGCTCCTCCGAAAATACTTTTGTATATTTCATTACAACCATGATCTGCTTGTTCAAATGGAACAGCACATCCTCAATCAAGGTGGAAACCGTATGGCTGAGATTATAAATTTTGTGGCTTTTTTCCCGGAAAAATCCCGGATAAACAATTGCCATCAAATGATCTAAAATGGCTATAATCTCATTTTTGTCCGGCTGATTATAAATATCATTTTTGTCGATTGCACGCTCCTTTTTATAATCATCCAGGATGTCTGTCAATATTCCATCTACTTCACGTTCAATTATATTCTTCATGATAACCTCCATCTTCTCCGGATTTTAACTGCACAATAATAATCGCAGCAAACATAAATACACATCCGATCAATTCTCTTTTTGTCAGTGTCTGGTGTAAAATAATCCATCCGGCCAATACTGAAATCACAGACTCTAAGCTCATAATCAATGATGCAACGGTTGGATTTAATCCTTTCTGTGCAACAATCTGTAAGGTATAAGCTACGCCGTTGGAAAGAATACCCGCATATAAAATCGGCATCCATGCCGCCGCAAGCTGTGCAAAATGCGGATGTTCAAACAACAGCATCGGCACACTTGAACAGATTCCGCAAACCAGAAACTGCAGACTTGCCAGTTTCACACAATCTACTTTCGGTGCAAAATGATCCACTGACAGAATCTGCAAAGAAAATGCCAGTGCACATAAAATGGTAAAAATATCGCCTTTTCCAATCGAAAAATTTCCGTCTGTCATACAAAGCAGATACAGTCCACATACCGCCAGTATCACGGAAATCACTTTTCGTGTATCAATTCCCTTGTGAAAAAAAATCCCCAAAACCGGTACCAGCACGATATACATGGCTGTGACAAATCCTGACTTGCCGACCGTACTGTACTGTAGACCAATCTGTTGCAAATTGGTGGCAATACAAAGAAATACGCCACAAACAATTCCTCCCCGCAGCAAATTTTTCTTTTCCTGCTTATCCACTGCAGTCCCCTTCTTTTGTTCTGCCTTTACACCATTTTCTTTTTTCGTCCGAAACCAGATGACCGGAAGAAGTACCACCGCACCAATCAGCGAACGGGAGGCTGTGAACGTAAACGGGCCTACATAATCCATTCCGACACTCTGCGCTACAAATGCCACCCCCCAGATAAATGCCGTCAAAAGCAGCAACAGGGAATGCCTTAATTGTGTACTCATAAAATCAAATCCTCTCTCTACTGTCTACGCCTGCTGCTCCGTCGAACATCGCTTCCAAATCCTATAAGTCGCATAGGATATCATAGCCGCAAGGATTCCGATTAATAATTCCATAACAATATCATCCAGGAAATTTCCTGCAAGTACTGTTACGAAGTCTACCATGAAATGAATCTCAAATGCCAACGCAATAAGCCATTTCTTTCCGTAGCGGATTGCTGTATACATAAGCATGGATAATGCAATCTGAATTGCAATGGCAAAAATACGTTCCACACCTGCCAGATAAAATTCGTATGGTGCTGTCGTCCACAATGCTTTGATACTGTCAAGTGCTGTACTCTGTGTTTTTGCATCCAAAGCCTTCAGTGTTGTCTCAATGGAACCATTATTGATCATAACAGAAGTTGTAAGATTATTGATGCATGTAATACCAACCAAAAGAATCGATTCTGCTCCACCATGTCCGATTCCATACATAAACGCATTGGCATCATTCAACCGTACTTTCTGTCTCTTTGAAAATATATTCATTGCAATGAAGCGGCCGGTCTCTTCAAACACGGCTGCTGCAAGTCCTGCATACAATGCATAAAGAAATACATTTCCTTTCAGAACATCTCCGGCAACGCTCAATACCACAGCATGACAGGACTGTTCTAAGAACAATGCTGCCAGCACAAATACTGCAGCACCAATAAAAAAGAAATTAATCTGTGCTTTTTCCTTTTTTCGCACAAAAAGCATCAAAAATACGGGTAATCCAATCGCAATGATCATCGAAATGATCATTCCAATGATACTCACAACGGATACATGACCTAAATTCATTTTGTCTTCCTTTCTTTTGTATCTGCCTCGCACATGTTTTCAATAGGCAAATGCTATAAGCCTCATTATAACTGATTCCAAAAATTCATTCAAGACCAAGCACACTTCCAGCCGACGTTTCGGCTGATGTTTCAAACCTTCGCACACATTCACATAAATAAAATAAGATTCGCACTCCCTCTGTCTCAAGAGAAATACGAATCTCATCTTCCGCTTTTTTATATACCTGCTAACGAATTAGTAATAACTATTGCTTATGCCAGACAAAAGACCAACACCACCAATTGCCATAATGATTGCTACCAAAATAACCGCAATGATCAATACACAGAAATAAGATCTTGCAAAGTTCTTTAAGTTCTTATTCTTGGTTCCTCCGAAAGAGAATACCAGTAACAGAATCAGACCGACACATGGAATCGCAAACAGGATCTGATATCCAAAATATCCCCACATGCTGATTGGACGATATTCTTCCGGAATCATGCTCTCATTAAATTCCACATTGTTGTTCGGATATGGCTGATTCTGGTTTCCATATGTTCCGGTTCCCTGCTGGTTGTATGCATAAGAGCCATTGTTAAATGCAGCATTGTTGTCTGCTCCCGCTAATGGTGCACCACAGTTTTTGCAGTTTGTTTCACCATTATTGTTGTCTGTTCCACAATTTGTACAAAACATTTTCATTTCCTCCTAAAACGTATGTTGATAAACTCCTTTTACAGTATATCACATATGTAAAAGCCATGTCACGACATTTTTTTCCTGATAGCACATCGGAGAATTTCCCGGAAAGCACATCTTCATACGATAGATATAATAAAGAATGGTAATGATCGCAATCACGATAAAAACCGGCTCCCAGCAGACTTTATTTTTCCCAACAATATAGCGCATAACACAGAACCAGATGAGTGCAGGCAGCCACAAAAATGCGGTAACATTATATGTGGCTGCCATCTTCCAGTGTCCGGTCAGTATCGCACATACCCCTCTGGTCAGTCCGCATGCCGGGCAGGGAAACCCACTGAATACCACAAACGGACAAATCGTGCCATATACAATCTGTGTCACGCAGCCATACACGAGCAGCACAAGCAATGCCCATCTCCAAAGATAGAGATCTTCTGTTATTCTCTTACATATCCTCTGCAATCTTTCCATGCTTTTCGTAGTTCGTCATCTTGGAAATATGATTTTCCTCATCCACAAAAACAACTTTCGGTTTGTGCTGTTTTGCTTCCTCCGGTGTCATCTGTGCATAGCACATGAGAATCACATGATCCCCCACTGCCACCTGTCTTGCCGCAGCACCGTTCAGACAGATCATGCCGGAACCTGGTTCGCCTGCAATCGTGTAGGTTTCAAACCGGTTTCCATTCTCCACATCCACAATCTGGACAAGTTCGTATTCCATAATTCCTGCAGCTTCAAGCAACTCGGTATCCACCGTAATACTTCCCACATAATTTAAATCTGCCTGCTTGACTACTGCACGATGAATTTTACCTTTCAACATTGTATATGTCATATGCTAAGCCTCCACGATAAAGTTGTCAATGAGTCTCGTTTTTCCAATGTAAACAGCGATTGCAACAAGAACGGACTTTCCAATTGTTTCGGTTGGTGTGATGGTGTCAAAATCAACGACTTCCACATAATCAATTTTTGCCAGAGGCTCTTTTTCGATTTCCTCTGTAATCACTTTCTTCACAGCTTCCGCACTCTTTTCGCCCTTTGCAACAAGTTCTTTTCCAAGCTTCAGACTGCGACTCAGTACCAGTGCTGCCTTACGCTCTTCTGCATTCAGATATGTATTTCTGGAACTTTTTGCAAGACCGTCCTCTTCACGGATGATTGGACATCCGATGATCTGTACATCCACATTCAGGTCCGTAACCATGCGCTTGATGACTGCAAGCTGCTGTGCGTCCTTCTGTCCAAAATATGCACGGTCCGGTGTCACGATATGGAATAACTTCAATACGACTGTCTGCACACCACGGAAATGTGTCGGTCTGGTTTTTCCACAAAGTTCGGTTGTCAGTCCATTCATATCCACATAAGAACAGAACTGTGGTGTGTACATCTCTTCCGGTTCCGGATGAAAGATCACATCCACGCCTGCTGCCTCACAAAGCTTTGCATCCTTGTCGAGATCTCTCGGGTAACTTGCCAGATCTTCCTTCGGTCCGAACTGCATTGGGTTTACGAAAATGCTTACAACCACACGGTCATTTTCTTTTCTGGCAGCATCGATCAGGCTCTTATGGCCCTCATGCAGATATCCCATCGTCGGTACAAATCCAACGGTAAGGCCCTGTGCTTTCCATGCTTTTACTGTCTCTCTTACTTTTGCGATTTCTCCATATATTTTCATTAATTTTTCTCCTTTCGAACATCAGCCCATTAAGGGCTGACGCTGCATGTCAGGTGTTCATAGAATGCCTGACACATTTAATATAATTTATCCAGAATTGTCTCATCCATTTTAAAGGTGTGCTCCGGTGCCGGGAACGTTCCATCTGCCACTTCTTTTCGATAAGCCGCAAACGCTTCTTTCATCTGTGTGCCGACCTGCGCATACTGTTTTGCGAACTTCGGCACCATGTCGGAATACATGCCAAGCATATCCTGATAAACAAGTACCTGTCCGTCACAGCCTGCACCCGCGCCGATACCGATGGTCGGGATATTGATTGACTTTGTAATTTTCTCTGCCAATGCCTGTGGTACACATTCCAATACAACAGCGAAAGCTCCTGCCTCTTCGACCGCACGCGCCTCATCCAAAAGTCTCTGTGCTGCTTCCTCACCTTTTCCCTGTACCTTAAATCCGCCAAACGCATTTACGGACTGCGGTGTCAGTCCCAGATGCGCACAAACCGGAATAGATGCCTTGACAATCGCACGAATATGGTCACAGACTTCCATACCACCTTCTAATTTGACTGCCTGGGCACGTCCTTCTTTTACCAGACGGCCAGCATTGACTACGGCATCATAAACCGATGTCTGATAAGACATAAATGGCATATCTGTGATCAGAAGTGTATTTTTGATTCCTCTGGCAACTGCTGCACTGTGATGAATCATATCCTCCATTGTCACAGAAAGTGTGTCCTCATATCCAAGCATAACCATGCCAAGTGAATCCCCTACAAGGATTGCATTGACTCCAGCCTCATCGATCAGTTTTGCTGTGGAATAATCATATGCGGTAAGCATGGTAAGTTTCTCACCTTTCTGCTTTGCATCCCGAAATGTAACTGCTGTGTTTTTCATAATTTTATAAGCCTCCTTCGCCTGCTTTTTCATCTTCTTCGTTTTTGCATCCGATTGATTGGAACAACGCCCGCATTTTTCCATAATCTACCCCGGGATTTTTCTTCTCTGCGATCGTCACAAGCTTTGTCCCAAGAATACGGTACATCTGTGCATCTTCCTCTCCCAGACACGCAAGATGTTTTTCCACCGTGCCAAGATCGCATCGCTCGATTGGTCCGGTCAAGGCATCCACACATCCGTTTTCAATCACATTGTTTACGTTCTGCCGTACCAGCGCCGCTGTTGCCGCAATGGCTTCCTCTCTGGAAAATCCACATTGTTCAAGCAACGCATATCCGCAATTCAATACTGCAACAACCTGATTGCTCAAAATGCTCGCGGCTGCATGATAACGGGGCTTATCCTCCGCACGAATGCTGCATACCCGGTTTTTGAATCCTTCAAACATTGCCGACACGACCTGTATCGCCGAAGAATCCCCTTCCACGGTAAAAAACGCTTTTTCCAATTGTTCATAAGATGAAAATCTGTTACTGAACGGTAACATTGGATGAATAGACAGACACGCTGCATGCGTATCTTCAATTCCAGAAAATGAATCTGATGATAATGCGCCACTACAATGACATATTATCTTCTGCGCAAGAGGCAGATGTCTGATTTGTTCCCACACGCTTAGGATGATTCCATCCGGTGTCGTGATAAATATCAGTTTGCTGGCCGATACAAGTTCCGCCAGCGTATCATAACGCTCTGTCCCTGTGAATTGTGCGGCTTCTTCTGCCGCCCGATCATTCGTATCATAATATCCGAGAACGTCTGCACCATGCCCCACAAGATACTTTCCCATGGAACAGCCCACACGCCCCGCGCCTATGATTCCTATTTGCATGCTACCACCTTCTTTACTATGTAATACCTTACGGCTCTTCCGTCAGACCTCCTTCGAGTGTCCGCGAAAAATCACATCCGAAGTGACAACATTGTTCATCCGATACAGTTTCTGTCTGGCTGATGCCACAAAGCTTTGCGTGCAACGCCCAGAATACCGTTCGGATGAAACTATACCATAATATGGTCTTTTTTACAATTTATGTATTTGTACAAGTACAATTTTTTAATATTGCTGTATGGAAAGTACCTTTGCGAACAGGTTTTCATCCCCAATTACCACAATGCACAATCGTTCCCTTGTACGTGAAACACTTTGAAACAGCAAACGGTAATAACTGTAATCGGGATTCGGATGTGCATTCCCCTGTAACACCCCATCCTCATTATATCTGAAGTGACTAGTCAAAGTAATTATGACATTGTCAAACTCCATTCCGGCTACCTCTAACACATTGATGTCCCCCGGACAATCCGCGAGGGTTTCATCATATTCAATAAATGTATAGCCCCGTTCCTTTTGATAAAAGCGGATGATTCTTTCTGCCTCTAATGTATTTGCTGCATAGAGAACATCCACATTTTCATAAGTAAAACGCTCCCCCTGCTGACGATTCTTAAGATCGAGCAATGTCTGGATAAAAGAATTCATTTCCCGGTTGCTGCGAATGCGTCCGGACAGTTTCAGTTCCTGAAAACCGGGCAGATCTGCCAGCTGTGCAGGGATGTTCCGCCGCTGCTCTGTTTTGGATAAGATTTGAAAATAATCATAGGAAAAAACACATACTCTCCCCGCTATCTCTGCATTTTTGCAGATAAAATCCAACGCTTTTTCCGGCATGCGCTGCGCCTCATCGATGAGTAAAAAAGCATATATACTTACATCGCATGCCAAAAGTTCCGACACACTGATGATGTCCACATTCTGCATCATGCTGTCAAGAAGCTTATGCCCTTCGCTGAGCATCCCACAATGAATCAGGCATACCCTGCCAGTCTGTGCCATCTCCTTGGCAAGATCATATATCAACAGTGTCTTTCCCGTTCCCGCAATACCAGTGATTCCCCAGAATTGTCCTCTGTCCGCATCCTCTTTCTGTGGATTCTGCAGCGGATTTCTACCCATCTCATCACAGATGGTTTTCTTTATCATCTCCTGCTGCTGCGTCAGGAAATATCGGTTTTCCAGAAATTCCTCCGGCATATTCAGCGGAGAGATCAGATAATTCTTTGCCTGCAGAAGCTGATCCAGATTGCCATCCTCATAAATCTGAAAACTTTTTATTGCCACCGTCAGATCCGCAAAAGATGTCTCACACAAAGATTCTTCTTTGAGCGTATAGAGTTTCCCTGTCTCCTCCACATATGTATACAGTTCCAGTTGCGATGCCAGCGTTCCAAGATAATAGCGGTTCTTTTGAAGCTGCCGCTCGATTTTCTCCTCGGAAACCGCCAGACTTTTCAGTTCAATATTTAATACTTTGCGGTTCACACATACTTTTAAAAGATCAAATTCTTTTCCGATCTGCCGGATCGTATACGAATAAAAAAAGCCATCCATCTCCGGAATCGTCACGCCCTGCTGCCATAAAATATCTACCAGATGCCGCAGACTTTGAAATTCGTGTTCCTTAACCGGTACCCGCTCATGCCTTGCGGACAAAATATTTTCAAATGGCGTGTATGTATTTTTATTCTGATTTCTTGTGAGCAGATATAAATTTACTGGCCGCATGTTTTGTCATCCTCTATTCCGGCAGATATTTCTGATACAGTTCCACATGATCGTAAATACATCTCCAGCTGCTTGTCGATCCCGCAGTTACACAGATATATTCTTTTCCATTCTTGTCCGCTGCAAGACTTGCCGCGCAACTTCCCGACTGCGCTACAAATCCTGTCTTTGCGCATAATACTTCTCCATGTGTATCTTTATCTTCGATACGGCGCAGGAACCAGTTCGATACCGTAAGACCATCCTTATGCTGCTTTGTTTTACTCGTTGTATAAGTATGGGTTGACATTACTTCCCGAACCCACTCATCATCTGTCGCGGCCTTGATGATCATCGCCATATCGTATGGCGTACTATAATGATCTTCATCATACAATCCAACACAATTCGTGAAATGCGTTGTCTCTGACAGCCCCATCTCTTCGAGTTTTTCATTCATCATGTCTACAAACTTTTCATGTGATCCTGCAACATATGTGGCAAGTGCCACTGCCGAATCTGCACCGGAAGGTAAAATCGTTCCGTAAAACAAATCTCTTACTGTAACTTTTTCCCCGACTTCATAACCGGTATTACTGCAATCGTTACGATAACTATAATCTGTAATATCAATTGTAATTTCTACTTTGTCATCCAGCTGTTCTGGTGTAATGTGTTCCGATGCCACCAGTACCGTAAGAATTTTCGTCATGGAAGCTGGAACAATGCGCTTGTTCGCGCCTTTTGCTGCAAGAATCTCTCCGGAATCCACATCTATCAGAATTCCCCTGCTGCTTACCACACTTTCCGGAAACTTTTCTGTTTTGTCAGTTTTGTGTGCCTCATAGCTCCATGGTTCCTCCGTCTGTGTCTCCTGTGTTGCCGTATCCGTCTGCATTTCTGTCTGCTGTGATACCGCATTTGCAGAGATATCTTTCGGATCCTTTTTATTAGTATTCTTTACAAGCAGCACGATCAACACGACAAGCAGAACTGCAAGACCTGCTCCCAATAAAATGTAGCGCTGACGTTTTATACTGCGCTGTTTTTCCAACCGCATCTTCTGCGCTCTCTCTTTTCTCATCTGGTGGCGCTGTGCTTCCCGTTCGTTCTCCTCCTCGGAAGCATCGTATACCTCAATATCATCTCTCTCATCAAGCATTCTTTTTCCCTCTTAGTTCCCCTCTGTTTTTTTGTTACGCCTTACATTTTTAATCGCAAGATATGCCATACCAATTCCTATAAAAATGACAACCAGCACCGCAATCATATAAGCCACACCAATTCCAAGCGTTTCTTTTCCTATCTGGCTCAAATCAAAGCCAAACCATCCTGTTTTCGCACCAAAATTCAAAAAATTGTACGGTGCATACATCGTTCCGTTCCACCGTACTCCCATATATGCCAAAGCTACGATTCCACCCACATAGCACAACGGCGGTACAATGGAAAACAATACATGCAGTTTTCCGGATCTGTACGGATAATCAAACAGGCAGAAATCGAGTATTGCCAAAACCGGGCACACAAAATGCACACACAGGCTTCCCCATCCGTTTCCCATATATGCACCAATAAAGCCGCGCGGATCTGTCGGAGCAAGCACCAGCAGATAGATCAAAAACGTAAGGGTAATACTGATTGTTGCCATAAACTTTACAATATACCAGCTGTTTGCAACCGGCGGACATTTCCCGTTTTTCCGAATGCTCCTCCAATTAAAACCGGCAAATACAAGCAACACGATATCCACAAAAATATTTGACAGATTCGTAAAATAGGTAAAAAACATCCACCCTGAAAATGAACGACACATTCCGTATACAGAAGCCGCTACTGCGACTATTTTCATATCAAGCGCTACATAATCCTCTTTTGAACGATAACTTTCTACTGTTAACAATTCCTCTTTGTACATGTCGCCCTGTCCTTCTTTCTATAAACAATTTCCCATACTGCGAAAAAAGCCCCCTTTTTTCAGGGAGCTTTTGTTGCTTATTTTACTTTCCAATGACTTTCTTAATTGCCCCGAGAAGTTCATCATAAGTCTCATATGCTGGAATATCCGGATATTCTGCCTTAATCTCATCCGTACTCTTAAATAAAAATCCTGCCTTACTTGCCTGAATCATACCAAGATCATTGTGACTGTCACCGCTGGCAATTGTATCATATCCAATTGACTGTAATGCCTTTACGGTTGTGTATTTTGACTTCTCGCAACGCATCTTAAATCCGGTAATCTCACCATTGTCTGCAACTTCAAGAGAATTACAGAAAATAGTTGGATAACCAAGTTTCTTCATAAGTGGGCCTGCAAACTGTGAAAATGTATCACTGATAATAATTACCTGTGTCATTGCACGCAGCTCATCCAGGAACTCTTTTGCTCCAGGAATCGGATCAATCTTTGCAATGGTATCCTGAATCTCTTTTAATCCAAGACCATGCTCCTTCAAAATACCGATACGGTAATTCATCAGCTTATCGTAATCCGGCTCGTCTCTTGTAGTACGCTTCAATTCCGGGATTCCGGTCTCTTCTGCAAATGCAATCCAAATCTCAGGTACCAGTACGCCTTCCAAATCTAAACAAACAATCTCCATTTTGTCCTCCGTTCTCACTCTGCCCATACTTATTCACCAAAATAAGTACCACATAAATTGCTTCTATTCAACAGGAATAATTATAAACGAATTTCAATTATCTGTCTATCTATTATTTCCACTTAAATGTAACCATTCCGTACACATAAATGAACAAAATCACCGCGGGAACAAAATACCGAAACACCGGTTTCATCCACGCCTGAACTTTCCAGCCTTTTCCGGCATTTGCTTCTTTTATAAAATTGTCCCAGCCCCAGCCAAACCGATTACAGCAGAACAGTGCCAACGCCAGTGATCCCAAAGGCAAAACATTCGTAGATACGATAAAGTCCCAGAAATCCAACCACGTGGTTCCTTCCGAAAACGGCTGAAAATGCACTACACTATATCCCAATGCCGTCGTCAGTGCAATCAAAAGCGAACCAATCCCACACACCAGACATCCGACAGGACGCGACCATCCGGTAAGTTCCCGAATCATCGCCAGAATATTTTCACATACGCCAAGTACCGTAGACAGCGCTGCAAACACCATAAACAGGAAAAACAGCGCACCCCACCATCTTCCGCCATTCATATGGTTAAACACGCTCGCCATCGTGTCAAACAACAGACTCGGTCCGGCATTCACTTCCAGACCATAGGTATAACATGCCGGAAACATGATAATTCCTGCAACAATTGCCACAAATGTATCCAGCACAATAATGTTGGCAGATTCTCCAAGCAGTGACCGCTCCTTATCAATATAGCTTCCGAAAATCGCCATGCCACCCATACCTACCGACAAGGTGAAGAACGCCTGATTCATCGCACCCACAACCACAGAACCTGTGATTTTTGAAAAATCCGGAATCAGATAAAAGGACAGACCCTCTTTTGCTCCCTGTAATGTCAGACTATGGATTGCCAACACAAGCATCAATACGATCAACGCCGACATCATGTATTTTGTGACACGTTCCAAGCCTCCCTGCAGATTAAAGCTCAAAATCACAAACGCAATAATCACCGTAACAAGTAAATAGGTAACATTGACGGATGGATCTGCAATCATTTTTTCAAATCCAAAATTCTGATTCTGTCCAGTCAGAAACTTCACAAAATAATAAATGATCCAACCGGAAACAACCGAATAAAATGCGATCAACGCAATATTTCCAATCAGACATACAATGCCAAGCGGCCGCCATTTCTTTCCGTTCACTGACAGTTTCTGGTACATATACAGAGGACTTGTCTGCGCCGCACGTCCGACGGACAGTTCCATCACCATTGCCGGAAGTCCAAGCACCAACAGGCAGATGATGTAGATCAGCATAAAACTTCCGCCCCCGTTCTGTCCACACGCCCACGGAAACTTCCATACATTTCCGCAGCCGATCGCACAGCCCGCGGAAAGCATAATAAACCCTAACCGGCTTCCCAGCCGTTCTCTTTTTTCCATAATCGTAAAATACCTTTTCCTCAAATATACATATCATATATCATACTTTAGATTACCGACATAAGCAACCGGTAAATTAAAAAGAGAGGGAATCTTTTCCCTCTCTTCAATGCTCTGAATCATGATCTGTGTTTCAATATAAAAAAGAAATAATAAATGGGTACCGCCATATTAGCGACTACCACACAGGCAGCTTATGTTTAAAATATTCACACACTAATATGGGCTTACATACCCATCAAATTTCCTATTAGTATCCTACCATATAATATGCAGAAATGCATCTCCAGCATCGGAGTCTTTATACTCAAAATTAATATTTATATCCAATCCCTTTTCATATACAATATCCGCTATAATATATTCTCTTAAAGAGTTTTTGGATGCTATTTTCGTGGTTTTATTATCGAATAGAATGTTTACCGTCTTTCCTTCATCAATTGTAGTGATGAGCTTAGAAATAAGTATTTTAGCTGCAAAATTATATAAAATATTTTTATCTTTTAATAATCTTTCTTCGGTATAATGCAAATCAACCACAATATAAGAAATAGTTACATCTTTTGATAGGATACTTTCCAATATATGATATTTTACACATGGATAAGCATCTTTTGCCTTAATATCGTGAGCATGCAAGGTTTTGAGTTCAGGGAATTATCACCTGCCTGTTTAAGTTTTCTTTTCATTATATTATGTAAAGATTTCGCATTCATCGTATCTATACAAGATATTACAAAATATCTTCCATCTGCGCCTAAATTACCTGATTCATCAAATATAAGACATCGTTCATTACTATACATATATTTAGTCCCATTCTTTTGTAAATTCGTGAGTATATTATAATACTTCACTATATTTATAGCAATATTCAAAATGAGGTCTGTTTCTCCCCAATTGTAACCCAAAGCAAAAAAGAGATGCAAATCGCATCTCTTTTTATAGGTATTTCATTCCATTGTGGAATTCTATTTTATTGCAAAAAACTAGTCTTAATCAATAACCTGATACACTCCACCAACATTAATAGCACTACTGTTTTCATTCTCTGCATAAATCTTATAGTATCCGGTTTTTGTTAATGAAAATGTATGATCAAATGACCCCTTTGCTGAAATATAACGGTGTTTTCCATCCGGTTCAATAATTCCTACCTTTAAATACTTCGTAGCAGGAGATGTTCTTCCTGTAACGGTAATCGACTGTGAAGAAGTTGCGCGAAATGAAGGAGAATATATTTCCTTACCGGCCTTCACATTCCAATTAAAAGTATACAACCCACTCTTTGCTGAAAGTACCTCAACCTCTCCCAAAGACGCCTGAATGTTTCTTGCCCGGCTTGTCTCTGTCATTTCGATCAATTCTGTTGCCTCTTCTACATCCAATTCCTGTGTTGTATTCTCTTTTGTCTCGACTGCCGTAGCGTTTTTCCACTGTTCATCAGCACTCACACTGGCCGCTGAAACAGCATAGACACTACTTCCACTGATCAATGTAATACATGCTACCAGCATTCCTGCCACAAATTTTGACTTATTTTTCTTCTTATAACACTTCATAACATGTTTCATCCTTTCCTGTAATTCACTTTCACTCTCTAACAACTGTACGCTTAAAAACTGTGCATTCATGCTTTTCTCTGCCATATTCAGTATGACATCGTAATACTTCTTCAGTTTATGTTCCCGACAGCATACTTCATAATCACAAGCATACTCACTCCATTTGCGCATCTGCCGGTTAAGCCACCACGCAAACGGATTCATGAAATGAATGATACATAGGAGCATTGTAAGATTTCGAAACAATATATCATGATGTTTAACATGTGTCAGTTCATGTCTGAAAACCACATCCCGTTCTTCAACGGAATATCTTTCCACTGGAAGGACTACAATCGGATGAAGTATCCCGGTAACTCTTGGAATCTCAATCTGATAACTCTGTCTCACGCGGACACGTCTGGCATAACTTCCTTCCGCTGCACATCTCTGTGCGAACTGCTGTTCCACTTCCTTTGAACAGAACGTTGCATGCTTCATCATCCTCGTGATCTTTATTCTTTGCACAATATACTGTGCCATTCCAATCGCAGCTCCAATACTCCAGGCAGCACAGAACACGGTCGCTGTCTGCAAAATCGTAGGTGTTATGGAAAAGCCCGGACTAATAGAACGATGCACGTCTCCATATGTCATCATCCGAAGCAGCAACACTCCATACGTAATCGGAACCACCCAGAAAAGAATCGCTACTTTTAACAGTATATACGTTATATGCAAGAAACCTGCTTTCTCCAGTAATCTGCCGATGGCAAACCAAACGACAGACACGATTGCTCCGGACAAAGATGTCCAGAGAATCAGATACATCAGATTAATCGTCCATGTCATCCAGTAACTGTCTCATTTTCTGTATCTCATCTTTTGAGATATCACGGGAATTACAGATGGCTGCCATTGCATCCTCTGGTCTTCCGCCGAACCAAAAGTCCGTCTCATCCTTCATAAGTTTCTCTTTGTATGTCTTCTCATCCTTTAATGCATGAACATAAGAATGCTTTCCGACACGATAAGTACTGATAAAGCCCTTCTCTGCCATCTTTCCTAAGAATGTAACAACTGTTGTTCTGGCATAATCTCTGCCATACTGCTCACGCAGATCTACAATCAGCTGCTGAAGAGCGATATCATCTACCGCATCCCAGATAACTTTCATAATAACTGTTTCGCACGCGCTTAAATCTTTAATTAAACTTTTCTTTCTTGCCATGACTTTCTCCTTGTACACTTGTCGACACGATTATCGTATTCGACGTGGTTTCATAACTCAATAGTTTTTTGTTGATTTTTGTAAATTGATACTTTCTGTCCTCGAATTATTTCAGGTTGTATACTCTCTGTCTCATAGTTTATCTCCAAGTTCTATATAATAAACAGAAATAAAGGAGATAAATGATTATGCAACACAAGAAGTCCAGCGAAATCATTCGAGAAAACTTAACCTATATGCTGAATCAGGAAGGTACACCTTCCATGCGAAATCTCAGTACCAGTATTGGTACTTCCGATAGCTACATTCAGAAGATTCTCAATCAGGAGAGAACACCTTCTCTGGATAAAATCGATTCCATCAGTGAGTTCTTTGATGTTGAGAGCTGGGAAATGTTTTATAACTTCCGCAAAGACCGGCCGGAAATGCTGACCATCATGCAGCAGTTGAACAAACTTCCTCCAGCATTACTTCCAACAGTAAAAGCATATCTGGATTTCCTTTTAGCACAACAGGATGAACTATTATCTACAAAAAAATAAGCAGTTGTCAAGGGATTTTTTACAATTCCCAGACATCTGCCTGTATTTCCTGTCGCACATCGCGATTATGCTTTCTCAACTGCCTTTGGTACATCATTGAGCGTCTTTTGAATCAACTTATCCAGACGTCTTCCCATCTTTGCATATTTCTCTATACGCTGGGTCATTTCTTCTGGTATTTCCCCACTTTTCTTATAAGAAATGCGATTGTCCATTTCTGCCCATGCATCCATGATCAGTGTCCGAAGCTGTAACTCCACGCGCACATATTCATGTTCCACCGGAACATCCATGATAATATGGTAACTCTCATAACCGTTTTTCTTTGGCTTGCGGATATAATCCTTCGCCTTGATAATCTGAAAACGAGAATCCTTACCAATCTGATGTGCAATCCAGTATATTTCTTTCACACTGTAACAAATGCAACGTACCCCTGAAATATCATTCAATACCTCTGTCGCTGTCTTAAAGTCAACAGGACGGCCTTTACGCTGTAATTTGCCGCAGATGCTCTCTGGCGTCTTCATACGGCTTTCTACAAAGCGTGTAAACCCATATCCGGTCTTTGCAATATAAAATCCATTCAGTTCCCGCAACGTGCGTATCACAAGATTCCTTGCCTCGGCATGCTTTTTTTGAAATTCTTCATTCTCCCAGGAACTGCGTAACTGTTCAATTTGCTTATCCATATCTGTCTCTTTTTCCATAATCCCTTCACCTTCTACAATTAATTATATATATGTTTGCATATACATCCGATATTACTCGTCTGTATTATAAAGAAATTATGTAAAGATGATATGTTATTTTTTGTAAATTATTTGTAATATTATGCATCGGATGAATCGGATGCATGATATCGTTTGTCTGCTCCTGGCAAACTACTTGTCAGCCTGCATCAGTTCCGGTAACATACGAATAAATTCACTGTCACGGTAACTCCATGGCTGCTGACTGCAAAATGGTTTATTGCCGTCAAGAATTTCCTGAGGGGTTGCCCACTCGAGATGAAATCCCTTCGCGATCTCACTCTCTGTCATATGCGTTGCGACCATCTCTTCTTCTGCCTCACAGAAGAAAAAGCAGGAATGACATACATAAACCATGTTGGGATCAAAAATATCTCTCCTCCTCTCCACGATCTCCCCAATCGCACGAATGGAAGAAGGAATAACAACAAGGCCGGATTCCTCCTGCACCTCCCGAATCAATGCCTCCTGAAGATCCTCTCCTGATTCCACGCCGCCTCCTAAAATCTTGTAATCGCCAGCATTTCCATGCTGTGTAGCAATCTTTCCATTGCGTATAATTACAGCACGGGTGGAAAACTTTTCAAAGACAGGCATATCTTCGGTATAGTCTTTTTTGTCTAGTATTAAAAGTGTTTTCATCCTTCCTCCTTCTTTTGTTTCTTATTTTCTCTATTATACGCTTTCTTTCATTAATATGGTAATAAAACTTTACATTTTTTCGAAAAAATGTACAAAAATTGGAGGCAGAAAACTGCCCCCATGCAATCACTTTTTTATATCATGTAATTAAAACAAATCTTATCATTATAACTGTTCATCAGATCAAGAAGCGTTACACCATCGAGTGTTTTTTCAATTTTGTCCTGCAGATCTCCCCACAGTTCATTGACCACCATATCCACCGGTTTTCCTGATGTATCCGCCTGCTGACTTGCGGGAATCAATGGTCCATCTACAGTCCGCAAAATTTTTCCTACAGAATAATTTTCCGGTCTCCCAGAAAGATGGTATCCACCATGATATCCTCTTGTACTGATGACAAATCCGGCCTTTTGCAGTACACTCAAAATCTGTTCCATATACTTTTCTGATAATTCCTGACGCTCTGCTATGGTCTTCACGTTAATCGCTTCCCCATTTTCATGAATCGCCAGGTCTAACAGAATACGAATCGCATATTGTCCTCTCGAAGATATCAGCATGTTTCCACCACCTTTTTTCTCTTTGTCAAATAATCTACCGCAGACGCCACCGCATTGGCTCCGTCTGCCACCGCAGTAACAATCTGACGCAGCTTTTTCGTCCGCACATCACCTGCCACAAACAAGCCCGGCTGCTGCGTCGTACACTCTTCTCCTGCCGGCACATAACCTCCCTCTAAGGCAAGCACGTTCGCATATGCAGCTGCCTGCGGCTCCATTCCAATAGCAACAAAGACGCCGTCTACTGTCAGCTCTTCTGGCGCATTCTCCGCTTTATTGTTCAGCTCTATTTTTTCTACTTTCTGTTCACCGATAATACTTTTCACTTCGCGATCCGGTAAAAATGTAATATTTGGTGTGTTTTTCATCTGTTCCTGCAAAACCTGTGTAGCACGAAGTCCCTGCCTGCGATGAACCAGATATACCTGTTTGCACATCTTTGCCAGATATAAGGCATCTTCGATGGCTACATCACCGCCACCGACGACCGCAACTGTTTTGTCCTTGAAAAAAGCTCCGTCGCAGGTCGCACAATAAGATACCCCTGCCCCGGCAAGTTCCTTTTCCCCAGGTACTCCAAGTTTGCGGTGCATGGCTCCACTTGCAAGAATGATACTTTTGGTCTCAATGCTTTCGCCTGATTCCAATTGTATCTGCCAGCCCTCTTCTGTTTTCTCAACACCTGTGACTTCACCCTCCGCAAATGGAACATCAAGTTCCCTTGCATGCTTTTCAAACTGCTGCGCAAGGTCAAATCCACTGGTTCCCGGAAAGCCAAGATAATTGTCCACTTCTTCTGTATAAACAATCTGACCGCCGGCCATCATTTCTTTTTCCAAAACAAGAAGATCCAGGCAGGCGCGCTTCGCATATACCGCCGCTGACAAGCCTGCCGGGCCACTTCCCACAATTACCAAATCGTACATAAATTACCTCTTTTTGAACATTCATTTATGATTAATCTAAAATCTGAAGTTCCTCGATTGTCACATTTTTCTCACGATCAATGTCAAATGCCTTAAGTACCGGCTGATCCATATCCATCAGGGAAAGAATCAGATAATTCACGGTCGGGTCAAATGCCAGACGCTTGTCTTCTTCCGATGGACGGGATGGAGACTCCGGATGGGAATGCCAGTTGCCCAACGGAACAAATCCATTGGCACGCATGTCTTTGACTGCCGCAAGCTGATCCTTAGGATTCATGGAAAAATGCTCATTGGTATGATCGACATTCTCCAGTAAATATACTTTCTCGATTGTCTTCTTGTCCCCGTCTTTGGTTCCGGCGATGAGACCGCAGGCCTCTTCCGGAAGATTTTCTTTGGCGTGGGACAGAATCTTTTCGTAGTCTGCTTTTTTCATTGTAAGCATAAATTCCTCCTTTTTGTGGAGCACATCGCATATAAAGTCCGCTTCGCGAAGGCGATGTACGTAGGAGATATCGCTTACGCGATATCTCAGTATGGAGCACATCGCATATAAAGTCCGCTTCGCGGAGGCGATGTACGTAGGAGATATCGCTCACGCGATGTCTCAGTGTGGAGCACATCGCATATAAAGTCCGCTTCGCGGAAACGATGTACGTAGGAGATATCGCTCACGCGATGTCTCAGTTAATGATCCGGGCACTCAATCTGCTCGTAATCGATCAGCTGTGTGATTGTTGGATGATCACCACAGATTGCACACTTATGATCTGCCTTCGGCAGTTTCACTGTATGGAATTCCATCTTCAGTGCATCGAATGTAAGAAGTTTTCCGGTAAGAAGATCTCCTACACCGATCAGATACTTGATTGCTTCCATTGCCTGTAAAGATCCGATGACACCACCCATTGCACCGATGACACCCGCCTGCTTACAGGTCGGAACTGCATCCTTTGGTGGTGGATTCTTAAATACACAACGGTAGCATGGTCCTTCTCCCGGAACATAGGTCATGAGCTGACCCTTGAAACGGATAATTCCAGCGTGGGAGAATGGTTTCTTTGCCATAACACAGGCATCGTTGATTAAGAATTTTGCCGGGAAGTTGTCGGTTCCGTCAATGATAAAATCATAATCCTTGAGCAGATCCATGATGTTCTCCGATGTAACGAACTCACGGTATGTATTTACAGTAACATCCGGATTCATTGCATTCATTGTTTCTTTTGCGGATTTTACTTTTGCTTTGCCGACATCCGCAGTACCATGAATGATCTGTCTCTGTAAGTTGGACAGATCTACTTCATCCGCATCGACAATTCCGATAGTTCCTACACCTGCTGCCGCAAGATACATTGCGGCCGGTGCACCAAGTCCGCCTGCACCGATAATTAAAACTTTTCCATTCAGGAGCTTTTTCTGGCCCTTCACACCGACTTCCTGCAGAATGATGTGACGGCTGTATCGCTCCATCTGTTCATTTGTAAATGCCATTAGAAGCTTCCTCCTCCCATGAAGTATAAAAACTCAACCACATCATTTTCTTTCAGTGTTACGTTTGCAAGGTCGTGATTCTCAACGAACTCATCATTTACGGTTACGGTAACATATTCCGGGTTCTCAACTTTCTCGTCGATCACCAGCTGTGCGATGGTTGTTCCCTCTTTGATATCCTTTACGTTTCCTGCAACTGTTACTTTCATTGTGTAACTCCTCCTAAATATATTTTTTTACAATTTCTTCCAACTCTGGTTTCTTGATCAGTCCGCGTACACGCTCTACTTCCTCGCCGCCCTTGAAAAACAGGATCGTCGGTGAAACCATTACAGAATATTGCTCTGCTAACTCAGCGTCAAAATTTCCATTGACTTTAACGACTTTTAACTTGTTTTCATAATCATCTTCGATGTCGCCAAGAATCGGTGACATCTGTTTGCAAGGGATGCAGGAATCGGAATAAAACTCCACCAGTACCGGAATCTCTGCCTGCAGTACCTCTGCTTCAAAATTGTCCTTACTTACTCTTGCTGCCATGATGTTTCCTCTCTGTCCTACTCTTCGAGTTTCTTTACAATAAGATCATAAGTTCCGTTCTCATTGTCAATAAGCTTTAATACCTGCTGGCCTTCTTCCTTAAAGCTTCTAGGCACATTCTGTACCGGTTCACCATCATTCATTGTTACTGCCAGTACCTGTCCTACCTCGATTTCTTCCATTGCAACCTTTGCCTTTACAAAAGTCATCGGACATACCACATCCGTAATATCTACGCGTTCATCAATTGTGTAATCAGCCATTATATGCCTCCTTTATCTTCTCTTCAAATTTATCTAATCCCACACGCTCAAGCGTCATGCGGAAACGCTCTCCTGGATTTGCATTGTCATCAAAGAACTGAATTGCTGCATCTGTCACCTTAAAAAGCTGCTCCTCGAAAGTAATGATTGGGAGATAATTTTCTCCTTTATATACACGGTTTCCAAACAGTCCACCGAAAGATACTTCATAGCCAGGTGTTGCTTTCCATGCATCGGTCGGACATGCTTTCACGCAGCGGCCACAGTTGTTACATTTCTCATTGTCCAATACAATCTTGCCATCTTTGGTGCTGATTGCATCCACACGGCATGTTTTTTCACAAATGCCACAGTTGATGCAGGATGATTCATCCCACTCTACGATTGCTGCGCCCTTGATTCCCACATCGTTTTCCTCTGCCTTTAAGCAGTTGTTCTGGCATCCGGTCACACCGAATTTGAACTTGTGAGGAAGTTCTCTTGCGAAATAGCGCTCATCGAGTTTTTTTGCCAGCCCATATGTGTCAATATTTCCACTTGGACAGATCTGTGATCCCTGGCAGGCAGTGATGGTACGTACACGAGGTCCGCACACACCCGGTTTACAGCCACCGGTAGCTAACACCTCTTTTACTTCTTCTACATCATCCAGCTTGATGAATGGAATTTCCACACTCTGTCTGGAAGTCAGATGTACATGTCCGTCACCGTATTTGTCTGCCACTTCTGCGATAATTTTCAGGTTCTCTGCGGTAAGATTTCCGCCGACCACTGCAAGTCGCAGTGAAAAATTATTTTTCTGTTTCTGGCGCATGAAACCGCCCTTTTTGAGTGTTGCATAATCAACTGCCATAACGTTCTCCTTTATATCCTGTGCTCTCTTCTCTCTATTTATTCGGCGGAACTGTTGATTGCCGATGCAAAATCTGCTTTCAGATCTTCAATATCTTCGATGCCGACACTGATACGGATCATATCATCGTAAACGGCTGCGTCCGCTTTTTCCTGTTCGGTACTGTGTGCCGCCAATGTCGATTCCGGATGTACGATCAATGTCTTCGTATCTCCAATGTTGGAAACAATCTGCGGAATCTTCACCGTATTCATAATGGAAAAAGCCCGTTCCTTGCTTCCGACCCGGATCGTTAATATCGCTCCGTATCTGCCATCTAACAACCGGTCCGCTACCGCATGCCATGGGCTCGATTCCAGCCCCGGATAATTTACGGTGATTCCCGGTATCTCTTCTAAGTAAGCCGCAAGCTGCGCTGCATTGTCACACGCCCGCTCCATGCGAAGTCCTAACGTCTCCATGCCAAGCAGGTTGTAATACGCCGTCTGCGGCGCCATACAGGCTCCCATGTTCCGGAACAGTCCGTTGCGGAGCTTTGCTGTAAAAGCAAATCTGCCGAACTTCACATAATCTTTCATGCCCGGATACCGGCTGACATCCCATTTAAAACGACCGCCGTCGGTGATCACACCGCTGATTGCGCTGCTGTTGCCATTGATGTACTTGGAAGTGGAATTGATGACCACATCCGCACCGAGTGTCAGTGGCTGAACCAGAAAGGCCGTCGCTACCGTGTTGTCGATAATCAGTGGTATCTGATGCTTCTTTGCAATCTCGGCCCATGCCGGAATGTCAGTCACATCCAGCTTTGGATTGCCGATTGTCTCTGCAAACAATGCGCGCGTCCGATCGGTAATCGCATTCTCGACGTTCTGCATATCCGTCGCATCCACAAAGATTGTCCGGATGCCGAACGCTTCCAGATCATGGAACAGATCAATGGTTCCACCATAAAGGCTTGTGCTTGTGATGATCTCATCTCCGCTGCCAACAATATTGAGCAATGCATTCGTGATGGCTGCCATACCGGATGCACATGCCACGGAAGCTGCTCCTTTTTCCAGAACGGTCATGCGCTCCTCGAACGCTGCGATCGTCGGGTTATTGATTCTCGTATAAGAATATCCAGCAGCTTTATTATGAAACAGCTTCTCGTGCTGCTCCGCCGAAGGCTGAAAAAAAGCACTGGACTGATACACAGGTGTCAGTGTTGCTCCGGTGACCGGATCGCCTGTTTTCGTACCATGTAATAGTTCTGTGTTGAATCCCATTTTCTTTTCCCTTAATTCATACTTTTCTAGTAGGTTTAATATGTTATAAACACTATACCGCTCTAAAGTATGTTTGTCAAGATATAATTTACACTATTTTACTAGGAATACTAAGATATGGGGTTTGACTTGCATTTTAAGGATTCCGATTAAGTTTTACAAAACAAAAATATCGGAACCATAACATTATTTTCTCTTCGAAAACAAGTATGGTTCCGATATTGATCTACATGATTTAGAAACTATTCATCCAACAAATTACCAAATCCGTTACCGTTTTTTCATCCACCTCCTTATATCTAACAGAAAATGTATAAACAACATTATTTTCTTGCCAATATACCATTTTATTAAGCCAGCCACCCTCAAATTCTGTTGAGTCTACAAGCCAAAATTCACGCCCATTCCTGACAACCGTTTCTCCTGAATAATCAACACCCGGAAAATCATCCGAATAACTTGTTGCCCCTACACCAATTTCCCCAGTATAGTTTTCTGTAAATATTCGTGCTTCCGTTTGTGCCTCAATTGCTCCAACAATTTTATAATTCGAAATCAAAGCAAGATCTGTAATTTTTCCTTCTTGTGTTCCATTGACAGACAAATTTATGGTTTTTGTTTTTTCATCTAATTGTGGCCATACAAACTTGTCATATCCAATATACTCAAGTGCATCACTAATATTTTCAAATGATTTATCAACTCCATAAGGGCTTTGCGAACTATACATATTGTTGGCCACTACCTGATCCTTTATAATAGATTCGCATTCTTTTATGTTTCCCTTAAAATTCTTTGTATTAACTCTTGTCGTATCGTCGACAACGAATGTTACATCCGTATGGTTATCCGATGACTCATTTGCTTTATGAAATAAAAGTTTTCCCGATGATAACAAATGTGCATACACAACCATCGATGCCGAGCCAATCAGAAGGAACAAAGCAACTCCAACAAGAACCGGCACAAATGATTTTTTTGCAAAATGCATTTGCGGATGCTTCTCTTCCTTTTTATGATTGCTATTCAATTGCACCAATTGATTTAATATTCGCTTATCACTTTCAGGATTTAATTCTATTTTTCCCCAGGACTCTGCTACTTTATTTTTCTTCACTCAATCTCACCCAGCCTTTCTCTCAAAATACTTCTAGCTTCTCTTAAGTGATTTCTGATAGTCGACGAAGGTTTCTTTAAAATTTTTGCAATTTCTTCACTTTTATATCCTTCGTAATAAAACAAATATACAACTGTCTTATATTTATCAGGCAAATTTCGGATTGCTTCCATGGTCTCATCGATATGCATTTCGTTCCCCGACATATCTTCCATTCCATCCATGTGAACACATTTCGTCTGCCAATGCTTTAACGCATTTTTACATAAATTCGTTGCAACCCGAATCAACCAGGCCTTCTCATGTTCTGCATTTTCAAAATATGGTGCCTTCTTTATTAATTGAACAAAGGTATCACTTACCATGTCCTCCGCCTCGGGAACATTCTTCATATAAGCAAAGCAGATACGGTATATCATGTTGTTATACTCATGATATATTCTTTCAATTTCATCATTCGATCGAACTATTTTCTTCACTGTATCCCCCCTTTCACTTATAATACAAACGAGGTCTAAGAATTGTCCAATTATTTTAATGTTTTAGTTGTATTTTTATCAAAAAAGCGGGAAGACAATGCTTCCCACTCTTTAATATTCATCTCTACACAGATTAATTTCCGTCATTTGGACATATACAAAAAATTTTATTATTAAGTCCTCATAATTTTCACTTTTTGGACATATACAATTTTCCTTCTTAATAATGTCCTTGTTTTTTTCTTACATTGGACATATGTATTGAATATCCGAAATTTAATCCAAAAAATGTCTGTTTACAGGACATTCTTTATCATATATTCCACATATGTCCAATCTTTACGTTTTTTGAGGACATTACTTTTCTTTTTTTTGCATATGTCCAATCTTTGTGTTTTTTGAGGACATTACTTTTCTATTTTTTTACATATGTCCACAAGATTAATTCCAATGCTGATCTTTGAACACAATCTTACGATATGTCTCAAAGTCTACCCATTTATTGAAGAAATTCTCAGAAATGCTTTCGCCTTCTGCTGCAAGTTCTGTCTTAAATGCATCAATATCTGCTGCAGACTGTGCATGAACAGCAAATCCACGTCCATTGATTACCGGCACATTCTGATAGCTGTAATCAGTCAGTGGAATGATCGCTGTAATCTTTTTGTCGCGTACAGATACGGCTACCTGATCACGAAGAACTACAATATCGAAAGAATCCGGATACTGGTAAGATTCTCCGCTGACTGGAATCTCATCACCGATTGTATAGGTATTTCCGGATGGATGTACTTTAAATACAGTCATGCTCTCGAGGTCATAATAGAACTCTTCGAAAATGTCACCGTTTGCTTTCAGGTTTCCGGATACAAAAGCACATTTTACATCTTTGCTCTCATCAAGTTCCGGATTTTCTACTACACCACATGCAGATGTCATGTTTGTGATACGGTCGATCAGAATCAGCTCACCCAATGTCTTGTGTGTCAGGAATGCATCGAGTACGATTTCTTCCTGAAGAACGATATCACATACGGCGATCTCATTCTTTTTCAGGCGTCCGACCGGAATGTATTCTCCGGTATTGACATCGATCTTGTACTGGATATTCTTCAGGATACCAGGAATGGTCTTGGTTCCAAGTTTTACCAGATAATCTTTGCCCACGGTAAGTTCCTGATCATCCATCCACAGAATGGTCGCTGTAAAGTTCTTGCTGACCGGCAGATGGGTGGTTGTCAGAACACAACCTCTCGAAACGTCCACTTCCTTATCGAGCTGGATTGTTACCGGACGGCCCTCGTCTGCAGTATCTGCATTCTTGTCTCCAACCAGAATGCTCTTTACCTTTGCATGCTCATTGCTTGGCAGGGTAATAATGTCATCGCCAACAGAAATGCTTCCGCTCTCGATCTGTCCCTGAAAACCACGGAATGTATGATCCGGACGGCATACACGCTGTACCGGCATATAAAAGCCCTCTTCCTGCTTTTTCTCGCTGACATCAATGTCCTCAAGATATGGAAGAAGCACTTCTCCCTTATACCAGTCCATCTTGTCGGAACGCTTTGTTACGTTGTCTCCTTCCGTTGCAGAAACCGGAATGATCTTGACACTTGCAAGGGAAAGTTCCTTAGATAACTCGTCAATCTGTGCCACGATTTCGTTAAAGCGTGCTTCACTGTAATCTACCAGATCCATTTTGTTTACTGCAAAAACAAAATACTTGATTCCCATGAGGGAGCAGATTCTTGCGTGTCTTCTTGTCTGTACCAGCACGCCCTGCTTTGCATCTACAAGGATTACTGCAAGGTCTGCAAAAGAAGCACCTACTGCCATGTTTCTTGTATACTCTTCATGTCCCGGTGTGTCTGCTACGATAAAGCTTCTCTTATCAGTTGTGAAATAACGGTAAGCAACGTCGATTGTGATACCCTGCTCACGCTCTGCCATCAGTCCGTCCAGAAGGAGGGAATAATCGATGGCTCCACCGCGGCTTCCCACTTTTGAGTCAAGTTCCAGTGCTTTTTCCTGATCTGCGTAAAGCAGTTTGGAATCGTATAAAATATGTCCGATCAGTGTGGACTTTCCATCGTCGACACTGCCGCAGGTAATAAATTTAAGTAATCCGCTCATTTTAGAAATAACCCTCCCTTTTTCTTCGTTCCATGCTGCCGGCTGCCTCGTTGTCAATGACACGGGTCGTACGCTCGGATTCTACAGCACTTAAGGTCTCATCAATGATTTCATCCAGTGTAGTTGCATTTGATTCAATACCGCCTGTCAGTGGATAGCAGCCAAGTGTACGGAAACGCACATTCTTGTACTCAATCTTTTCACCCGGACGAAATTTCAGACGGTCATCATCAACCATGATAATCTGTCCGTCACGCTCGATAACCGGACGTTTCGCTGCAAAGTACAGTGGCACGATGTCAATGTTCTCTCTCTTGATGTACTCCCAGATATCGGTCTCTGTCCAGTTGGAGATTGGGAATACACGGATACTCTCTCCCTTATGGATCTTGGAGTTGTAAAGTTTCCACATTTCCGGTCTCTGGTTCTTTGGATCCCACGCATGGTTCTCATTACGGAAAGAGAAGATTCTTTCTTTGGCACGGGATTTTTCCTCGTCACGACGACCACCGCCAAATGCAGCCGTAAATCCGTATTTATTCAATGCCTGCTTTAATGCCTGCGTTTTCATAATGTCTGTGTAAGCACTGCCGTGGTCAAATGGATTAATGCCCTGTTTTACACCATCCTCGTTGATATATTCAAGCATTTCGATACCAAGCTTCTTTGCTGTCTCATCACGGAATTTGATCATTTCCTTGAACTTCCATGTTGTATTTACATGTAAGAATGGAAATGGTGGCTTCTCCGGATAAAATGCTTTCATTGCAAGATGTAACATTACCGAGCTGTCCTTTCCGATGGAATACAGCATTACCGGCTTTTCACACTCTGCTGCTACCTCACGGATAATATAGATAGCTTCCGCTTCTAACGCGTCAAGATGCGATAATTGACTCATGATTTTCCTCCTTTGGTTTCCCTTAATATTTATTAGAATCTTTCTTGTTGACTACAATAACTTCCTTTGTGCCGTCGGCTTTCTCAATCTGCCAGTTCAGCAGATCTCCTTTGCTTGACACGGTCATTTTACTTCCCATGCCACCGATATCTGCACCAAGATAAAAGGATATGGCGCCGAACGCACACTCTTTCAGGCAGGATGCACAACCCCAGCAATCCTTCGGATAACGGATATATGCTTTCTTGTCCTCATTCAGTTCGATGAGGCTGCCCGGGCACACAACCGTACACTTTTTACATCCTCTGCATTTCGTGGAATCAATTGCGATGCTCATACGTTGTACCTCCTTCTACCAGATCCCGGTATATAATTTCTATCTTTCCATCCACCAGACGGGAGTTGACATAGCGTAACCATTCATCACTCTTCTGTGGATAATCCAGATTCTCTGCAAAACTATGCCAGCGGGTTTCTTTTCGCGCGCCGAGATGTGCGATCACGGAAAGACATACCGTCAGGCGTTCCTTTAATTCATACACAAACATCAGCTCATGCATATCTTCGGCTTTCAGTCCTTCTGCAAGCACCTGCAGCTGTCGGATCTTTTCTTCCGCCATGGCAAGTTGCTTTCCGTTGAACTGGTAATGTGTGCCGATTCCTCCGGCATACTGATCCATGACTTTCTGCATGGCTTCCTCAAGCTGTTCTACGGTAAACATGGCCTGCTCTCTCTGAAGGATGGCATCATATTCCGCCGCTTTGTCCTCCAATGCTGCAACTGCGACGAACTCGCTCTCCTGCGCCTCATCTTCCGTTCTGCTTTCGGCATCCAGCTGCTCTACCATATGTAACGCTGCAATCTCACCTTCGACCAGTGCGCCGGTAACATACTTCTGCGGGCATCCGCCTGCCACATCACCTGCTGCAAAAAGCCCGTGAATCGTTGTCTCACGATTCGTGTCCACCCAGTAACCACTGGCGGTATGGCCGCCGACGATATACGGCTCGGTTCCCTCAATTTCTACATTCTGCTGGCTTGGATTTTTGCCGGCCTCGACCCATTTTAAGGTCTGGCTCGGCGCCATGTTCAAATACGCTTTGCGAAGAGATTCATCCTGTTCCGGCGTAATGCCCTCTGTCCGCAGATAACACGGTCCGCGTCCCTCTAAGTTCTCCTGCACGGTTCCGTACACACGCTGGGAAGTTGTCAGACCATATTTTGTCTCATACACTTCTCCAAGGGAATTTACCTGCTTTGCACCAACCCCCTGTGCAATCGTTCCGGTCGGTGCAATGGTGTCTTTGCATCGCAGTGCAATGAAACGCATCTCAAATGTTGTCATCTCTGCACCGCTTCGAATTCCCATGGCGTATCCGGCACCTGTATTAAATGGCGGATACCACATCTTGTGACGGGAAAAGCCCGGATTGTTCGGCTTATATAATCCTGCTGCACCTCCGGTTGCGATCAGCACTTTCTTTGCCCGGATCTCATAAGCTTTCTGCTCCGCAATCGAAAATCCATAGGCACCTTCGATGCGATTGTCTTTTACAATGTAATCGGTGATATTCAACTGATTGATGACGGTCACATCGGAAAGCTTTGCTACCGCATCTGCAAGCAGCGGTTTGAAGTTTTCTCCGTTGATCTTGATGTTCCGGTTTCCTCTGGCAACATAATCTCCATTTTCATCCTTTAAGATGACAAGACCAAGCTGTTCCATCTTTGCAGTGACACGGTTGAGTCCCTCCGACATCGTCAGAAGCAGGTCCTCACGGACAATATTGTCTGCATCCTTTTTTGCGTAATCCACATAATCCTGTGGCTTTCTGCCTTTTACAATATAGGCATTCAAGGCGTTGACTCCGGCTGCCAGACAGCCGCTTCGCTTGATGTTGGCTTTCTCCGCGATCACAACGGAATAATCCGAATGTTCACGAATTGTCATCGCCGCATAACAACCTGCGGTACCACCACCTATGATTAATATATCTGTATAAAGAACTTCTTTCTGTTCGATCTTCATATCGGCTCCTTCCTAAATATAGAATACATTGTCTACCTGCATCTCCTGATTTTCCACCAGATAGGTCTGATGCTCATCAAAGATGTATAAACGATAGATCAGAACATATACTTTTTCGCCAATGGATAACGCATCTTTTTCTAATGAGCGCTCCGCTACGATCTCTATGCCATCGATATCCACTACAATATCCAGATGATTACCCCGGAAAACAATGTCTTTGACAATTCCGGTCTCCGTTGCACTGATGTAGCGCTCCGGTTCACTTCTGGATAATTTTACAAATTCCGGACGAAGGACTGCGTGATGCGCGCCTTCTACCGGATCAAATCCTTTTAATTTATCATAATGTTCCACAACGGAGGATCTGCCGATAAACTGTGCCACAAACGGCGTATCCGGCGATTTGTAAATTTCCATCGGTGTACCTAACTGCTCAATTCTTCCGTGGTTCGTGATAATGATCTCGTCTGCCACTTCCACCGCCTCATCCTGGTCGTGGGTTACAAATATGCTTGTGATTCCAAGCTTTGTCACCATCTCTTTGAGCCAGGTGCGAAGTTCTGTACGCACCTTTGCGTCAATCGCTGCAAACGGCTCATCCAAAAGCAATACCTGCGGATTCGGTGCAAGCGCCCGGGCAAAAGCCACACGCTGTCTCTGTCCACCGGAAAGCTGGTTCGGATACCGTTTCTCCATTCCGGAAAGTCCGGTCAGCTCCAAAAGCTCCGTGACGCGTTTTTTAATTTCTTTCTTCGGTATCTTCATCAGTTCAAGGCCAAATGCTACATTATCATATACCGTCATGTAACGGAACAATGCGTAATTCTGAAATACAAAGCCAATGCCTCTTTTGGCTGCCGGAACATCGTTGACACGCTGTCCGTCGATGTAAATATCACCGGAGTTCGGTGTCTCAAGTCCTGCGATCATACGAAGCAGCGTAGTCTTGCCGCTTCCGGATGGTCCGAGCAATGCCACCAGTTTTCCTTTTTCGATCCCAAAGCTCACATGGTCGGAAGCCCTGAAATCGCCGTAATTTTTGCAAATATCTTTCATTTCTACGTACATTTCTTTTTCCTCCCATTGTGATTAACGCGGTGCGCTGCTCTTTTTATTTCTATATTCAAAAATGTTGCGGATAACCAGTACAACAATGGCAATCAGTACCAATATGGATGATACCGCAAATGCTGCTGTAATGGAAGTATCTGTTCCCGACATATACAAAGCATCGATCTCAAGAGGAAGGGTAAATGTCTCTCCTCTTGTCTTTGACAGCGCGTTGACTGCACCGAACTCTCCGAGTGCACGGGCCGTACAGAGAATGATTCCATAGATCAGTCCCCATTTCATCTGCGGCAGTGTGATCTTTGTAAAGATCTTAAATCCGCCGGCTCCCATGAGCGCTGCCGCCTCTTCCTCATCCTTTCCCTCCGCATTCAGAATCGGAATGATCTCACGCGAAACATAAGGAAAGGTTACAAAAATTGTGGCAAGCACCACACCCGGCAACGCGAACGTGATACGGATATTCGTGCCGAGCAGGTGGTTGATCGCACGAATGCCCGGATATGTCCATCCCAGTCTTCCGAACGTCATCAAGAATGCCAGACCAACGATGACCGGAGAGATGGAAAACGGAATATCGATCAAAGTCGCCAGAATCTGCTTTCCACGGAAGGAAAACTTTGTCAAAAGCCACGCAGCTACGATTCCGAAGAACGTATTCACAACCACTGCAATCACAGTCGCCAGTAAGGTGACCAGCAGAGCGCTTTTTACATATTCCGTGGAAATCGCTTCCAGATAAAAGCCGATTCCCTCTTTCAACGCACTGAATAGAATGGAAAAAAGCGGTAAGATCAGCATGAATCCAATGAAAAGCACACTGATGGTAATGAGTACTGCCTTTGTTATTTTCTTTTTTCGTTCCTCTCTCTTCTGCTCCATGTGTAAATCCTCTTTGCTTCCATTTCCTTACAATATGTTCGTTCTTGCTGACTGCCGCATCTGTACAATGTTGACTGCCAGAAGAATCAAAAAGGAAAGGATCAGCATTACCAGCGCGATCGCCGTGGCACTGGCATAATCAATATATCCAAGTTTCTGCATGATGACATAGGATACAACCTGCGTCTGTTCTCTTGCACTGTTTCCCGATATGTAAATAACACTGCCGTATTCACCGATGCCTCGTGCAAAGGCAAGTCCAAAACCAGTCAGGATTGCCGGCCGAAGTTCAGGTATGATAACTTTATAAAAAGTCTGCATCCGGGAAGCCCCCAGCATAAATGCGGCCTCCTCATACTGTCCATCCAGCTTTTCAAGTACCGGCTGCACCGCACGAATAACGAATGGAATGCCAATAAAAATAAGTGCGATGATCAGTCCCAAATGGGTATAGGAAACTTTGATTCCAAGTGATGCAAGCGGCTTTCCAAGGATTCCGGTTTCCGAATACATCTTTGACAATGTAATACCTGCGACCGCTGTCGGAAGTGCAAACGGCAATTCGATGCATCCATCTAAAATCCGCTTGCCCGGAAAATCGTATTTTACCAACACCCAGGCGATGGTCACTCCAAAAATACAGTTGATCAATGCAGCCACCAGGGAACACAGAAGACTGGTCCGGAAAGCATGCAAGATGTTTGGTTTGGTAACCAGCCGAAAAAATTCCGATGGGGACAATTTCAGTGCATATACAAGCACTGAGGCCAATGGAATCAGCACTATGAGCGAAAGCATCATCACCGTGATTCCCAAAGTCAGGTGATATCCCGGGATGACTCTCACTTTTTTTGTCTTTTTAGAAGTCGTAGATTTCATCAAACATTGCTCCATCGTCAAAATACATCTTGTAGGCATTCTCCCATCCGCCGTAATCTTTGATCGTATACAGCCGGATGTTTAAATCAAATGTATCGCCATACTCTTTTAATATTGTTTCATCGCTTGGCCGGTAGCCGTACTCGGCTGCCAGACGCTGCGCTTTTTCTGTATACAGATAAGAAAGGTATTCCCGGCTGACTTCCTGGGTACCATTGTCGTTAGCATTGTCATCTACAATCGCCACACTTGGCTGTGCCAGAATGCTCACGGAAGGATTGATCAGCTCATATTCTCCCGGGTAACTTTTCATCGATGCGATTGCTTCATTTTCCCAGGCAATGAGAACATCTCCCTTTTTGTTTTCCACGAAGGTTGTCGTAGAACCTCGCGCACCGGAATCCATAACGGACACCTGCTGATACAGCTTTCGCATGAATTCTTTCTGCTGCGCTTCCTCTGTATAATGTTCCTTCGCATAGGACAAAGCGGCAAGAAAATTCCAGCAGGCTCCACCACTGCTCTTTGGATCCGGTGTAATGACTTCTACATTTTTCTGAATAAGATCATCCCAGTCGCGGATGTTTTTCGGATTTCCTTTGCGGACAAGAAAAACGATTGTTGAAGTATATGGGGCAGAATCTTTATCGAATTCTTTCTGCCATCCTTTGTCGATCAGTCCTGTCTGTTCGATCAGCGTAATATCATGCTCCAGTGCGAGGGTTACCACATCGGCATTACATCCTTCCACAACAGATCTCGCCTGTGCGCCGGAACCTCCATGTGATTGGATTACTTCTACTTTCTTTCCATAAGTGTCCTCGTAATATTTTTCAAACAAAGGGTTGTAGGCTTCGTAAAATTCACGCGTCGGATCATACGACACATTCGTAATTCTTATCACGCCGTCCGAATTTTTTCCACATCCGGTCATCAGAAATACCAGTACAAGCATACAGGCGATCAACGATATTCTGTTTTTCTTTTTTCCTGCACGGTTGTGCTTTGTAATCTGTCTCATATCCAGCCTTTCCTTTGTATCTGCCATTTGTTTTTAAAACAGTTCTGTGGAGAGATAACGCTCTCCGGTATCCGGAAGAAGAACCACAATGCGTTTGCCCTTGTTCTCCGGCCGTCTGGCAAGTTCTGTTGCCGCATAAAGTGCAGCTCCGGAAGAAATGCCAACCAGCAGACCGTCTGTCTTTGCGACCGCCCGTGCGGTGGAAAAAGCGACATCATTGTCTACCTTCACAATTTCATCTACCAGACTCATATCCATGACTTTTGGAATGAAACCGGCGCCAATTCCCTGAATCTTATGCGGTCCCGGCTTTTCCCCGGATAACACTGCAGAAGTTGCCGGCTCCACAGCTACAATCTTTACATCCGGATTGTGCTCCCGCAGACCTGCTCCGGTTCCGGTAAGTGTTCCACCGGTTCCCACCGATGCAACAAAGATATCCACATTTCCATCGGTGTCTTCCCAGATTTCCTGTGCCGTCGTCTTTTTATGGATTGCCGGGTTCGCTTCATTTTCAAACTGCTGCGGAATGAATGCGTTTCCGTACTCTTCTTTTAACTGTGCCGCCTTCTCGATCGCTCCCCGCATTCCCGCGCGCCCCTGTGTCAGAACGATTTGGGCGCCAAGCGCACGAACAATTTTTCTGCGCTCCATGCTCATCGTATCCGGCATCGTCAGGATCAGGTGCAATCCCTTTGCCGCCGTTACAAAAGCGAGACCGATTCCTGTATTTCCACTGGTCGGCTCAATGATCACAGTGTCTTTATTAATCTTTCCGTCTTTGATTCCCTGCTCGATCATGGCATATGCTACACGATCCTTCACACTTCCAAGCGGATTAAAATATTCCAGTTTTGCAACAATCTGCGCATCCAGCGCATTCTCTTTTTCATAATTGGATAATTCCAGCAGCGGTGTATGTCCAATTAGCTCCGTCAATTGTTTTGCGATTTTTTCCATTTTTCAGCTCCTTTTGAACCTGAATATTATAATATGATGAATGAATCTTTGCTTATCATATCCCTTAATTCCTATCATGTCAATAGGTTTTATATGAATTTGTCAGATTAAAGTGCTGATGTATTTGGGAAATGCTGGAAATATCAGGCTTTTTGTCTATAAATTTATTGCCGGATACTTGAAATAAAATTGAAAAAAATGCAGATGCCTGCGATCTTATGTTCACAAGCATCTGCATAGACAGGTTTTATGAATTTTTCTTTCGGGCAAGATACTCTACTGCGGAAAGCGCAGCAACGTTTCCCTGTCCCGCCGCTTTGATATACTGATATGGTTTTCCCGCGAGATCCCCGCAGGCAAAACATCCGGGAATATTCGTCTCCATATTCAGATTGACCACCACACGGTTGCCTTCTAACTGCAACCCTTTCAGCAGATGTTCCGGTAAAATACTCTCCCTCAGGACAAACACGCCATCCACAGGATATTCCTGTGATGTCGTCCGGACACTCTGTACCTTTTCTTCGCCAAGAATCGCCTCCGGCTTTTCTCTGATTACTGTGACATCGGCATGTATGTCACCTTTGTACATAGGGAAATAATATACTTTTTCTGCCACTTCTGCCAGAAATGCTGCTTCTTCCTCTTCTTTTGGTCCGAAACCGATGACCGCCACTGTGCGTCCCCGATACAACGGTGCATCGCATGTCGCACAGTAGCTGACACCCTTTCCGAGTAATTCATTCTCGCCCGGATATGGCTTGTCCGCCGTCACACCGGTTGCCAGAATAACGGTATCTGTCTGTGCCATCTCCATGCCCATCTGAATACCAAAGAAATCTCCCATCGGATAAATCGTATTGACCTTTTTCTCCGTAATGGTAATATCCATCTGCCTGATATGCTGCAAAAAAGCCTGCTGCATATCAGTGCCGCTCACTGCCGGAAGCCCCAGATAGTTCTGCACTGTATGTGCCTTTTCTACCTTTTCACTCAACCCGGCAGATCCCAGTAACAGTATTTTCTTGTTGCGGATTTTTGCAGTCAGTGCCGCAGAAAGCCCCGCCGGGCCGGTTCCTATAATCGCAATATCATAACGTTCCATCCGTATTCCTCATTCCGAAATTTTTTCTTATCGTTAGTATATCATTTTCCGAAAAACTATGCGAGTACCTCAGTGATATCTGCAACAATCTGATCCTTTGTCAGATGATTGTCTGTCAATACTTCCTGCACATCATAGCGATCAAGGAATTCTTTCTTCAAACCGAAGTTCAATACTTTCATATTGGAATTTCCGTAGAAGCGTGTAATCTTTTCTCCGAATCCACCATCGAGAATGCCATCCTCAATGGTAATCACTACATCATGGTCTGCCTTTAAAGACTCCAGCATTCCTGTATCGATGCCTGAATAATATACTGGATTGATCACAGTTGCCACAGTGCCTGTCTTTTTCTCCAGATTCGCTGCAACTTCTTTTCCAAGTCCAAGGAACGTACCAAGTGCAACAATTGCCACACGGCTTCCCTTCTGGATCATCTCATATGTATTCAGCTTGCTGTAATCTTTTGTAACTGCTTCGCCCTCTTCCATAGCACCACCAGGAATACGGATGCAGACCGGATATGCATTCTGCTCAATACTCCAGTCTAACATTGCAAGATATTCCTGCTTTGTAGTAGGCGCGATGCCTACAAAATTCGGAATATTTGCCATCATGGAAATATCATACAGACCAAGGTGTGTGACATCGTTCATTCCAAAAACAGTTCCGGCATAGACAACGATCGTTGCTGCATTATTGTTTATGCACAGATCCTGGGATAACTGATCATAGGTTCTCTGCACAAAGCTAGAGTACACACCATATACCGGCTTTCCGCCATTCTTTGCAATACCGGAAGCAAGCGCTACCGCTGTCTCTTCGGCGATACCAACATCAACGAACTGGCTTCCGGCCTCTTTACGCTTGTCCTCGGTAAATCCCATAACGGTCGGTGTCGCAGAAGTAATCGCAACCACTTTCGGATCTTCTTTCATCTTCTTTAAAAGATAATCGGCTGTCACACTGGAATAATCCTCGCCGCCCATCGGATACAGGCTCTCTCCGGTTTCGATGTTGAATGGTGCACAGTAATGCCACTGCTCCTTGTGCTCCTCTGCCGGAGCGTAACCTTTCCCTTTCTGTGTACAGATATGCACTGCGACAGGTATTGTAGAATCCTTTACCTGCGTAAACACATCAATGAGCTGCTGAATATCATTTCCATCTTTCACGAATACATAGTCAAGTCCCATCGCTTTGAACAGATTGCACTCTGCCTTACCGTCAGTATCACGAAGAAGTTTTAAATTCTGATACAGACCACCATGGTTCTCTGCGATAGACATATCGTTGTCATTGATCACAATGATCAGATTGCTTTTTAACTCTGATGCATAATCGAGACCTTCCAAAGCCTCACCACCACTTAAGGAGCCGTCACCGATAACTGCAATCACATTTTCTTTGCCACCGCATAAGTCTCTGCCCTTTGCAAGACCGCATGCAAGGCTGACGGATGTCGATGTATGACCGATGATAAAGTGATCATGCGCACTCTCGTCCGGCTCGCTGTATCCGCTGACATCATCATAATGCTCTTCATACAGGAATGCGTCCTTTCTTCCTGTAAGCATCTTGTGCGGGTAAGACTGGTGAGATACATCATATACAATTTTGTCCTTTGGAGAATCAAATACATAATGCATTGCAATCGTTGCCTCGACCATTCCGAAGTTTGGTCCGAAATGACCGCCATGTTTGCTCAACTTGGTAAGTAATGCCTTACGCATTTCAACGGCAAGTTCCTGCATCTCGTTTACATTTAATTTCTTTACGTCTTCTGGTCCTTGAATCTTCTCTAAATACACGAAAAAAACCTCCTGTTATTTGTTTTTCCCTATGATACAACCTAAAGTTAACTTCACGTCAAGTATTTTTTCATATCTGCTGCGCGGTCTGCCCAAACAGAGAATCCTTAAATGTGATGGCCACCGCCATGGTGACCTCCATGATGTCCTCCACCGCCGTGATGACCGCCATGATGTCCGCCTCCGCTGCCGGAACTTTGCGGACTGTATTTCTTTGTTTCCCCTACATAGTGGACGCTTTGGTTATACACCTGTACATTTGTAAATGCCGCGCCAAAGAGCTCCTGGGATGACGCTTTTTTTACTCTTGAAACTTTAAATACATATAAGAAACAAAGGATCATTCCAATGGCAAGTGCAATGAAAATGCTGGATATATAACGCATCGGCTGTGCGATACGTCCACCTTCAAGCAGGGTATTTACCTGTGTCAATGTCTCCTTGCAACAGGTATCATAATCATAGTTATGTCCCTCTGTTGCATAAATATAGGTATTATCGCAGATTGTCCTGCATTTTGCATTGGATAACGTCCGTAGCATACTGCCCTCGGATGCCAGGTAAATCTCGTTGAGATCCCGGTCAATGACAAAAATCACACCATCCGCACCATCGCCAAAATACGATTCAAACATAGCCACTGCATAGCTTTCTGTACTGTAATACGAATGGGATCTTGTTGTAACCACGGCAACATTACAATACTGTGTCATCTCTTTCATCAGATTTAATATTTCTTTATCATCTTCTATGAATCCGGCTCTGTCATCCAGGACATAGCGATATCCACTCTCTTCATTTGTGTCACTCTGCGCTGCAAAAACCTCTGTAACTGCAAACAATCCGGATGACAGCATAACGGCAAGCAGGAGAACAAACGCTGCTGTTTTTGTAACAATCTGTTTTATTTTATGCACGGTCATCACCTCCTGTATGTGTCGCAAACTGCGGAAGTTTTCTGGTAGAAAGCACATTGTATGCCAGTATGACATCTACCAGAGTCACTAAAACGGATGCCACAACAGCAAACGCTGCGCCATAATACCACCAGTCGGATACCGGCTGCACAAATACCACAATGCTTGCAAATATCAGTGAAACCATGTTAAAAATCAGTCCGAACAACCCTTTGTGTCCGGGCAGACGGTCAAAGCGGGTAAATGATTTTATCGAAAAAACAAATGATGCGATCGTAACGACCGTCCATAAAATCCTGCTTCCATCCACATTGCTAAAGCTGAGCGTTAACAGACCAATCGACAGAAATTGAAGCATCATATAGAACAACAAAAAAATGAGCATAACCACACCCGCTGCATTTGCGGCATGCGTCTCTTTGTTGAGTTTCTTTGCCAGTTTTGCCGCTGCGTGTGCACTTCTTTTATTGTTAAACGCAATCAACGCCTCCGGATTTTCTTTCGCAATCTTTCCTTTGTCTTCCTCGCTCGCCTCCTGAACTGCGACCTTTGCAAGTTCTCCCGAATAGATAAAATTGGCAATCAGCGCAAGTACGCCTATGAGTGTAAGTGTCCAGCCCGGCGTAAGCACCGTAAACATACAGAGTATGATATATACCGGAATTGCAACAAGCAGTGATCCCAGCATAAACTTACCGATGGAAACCGGAACATCCGCCACGACTTTTCCGGTCTGGCCGTTCACTGTCGCATATGCCACACGGTCTTTGTTACGGTAGGACAGAAACCACACCGGAAACATGGAATAATCGGCTGCTTTTACGATAGTTCCAAGGCTGGCCGGAGACTGGCTTTCGGTTCCTGTCGGCGTATAACCAGCAAATTCCGGAACCGAACTGATTGCACTGATGGAATTTTCATATGCAAGCTGCATGGCATCATCCTGATATACCGATGCCGGCAGATCCGCTGTGTCTGCATAAAATCCGCTTAAAAATGCAGGCGTAAACCTTTTCATATGCTTTACGTCGTATGGTGCAAGCGTTTCACTGAGATTATCCTCAAAAGAAGAGGAAGCATCATATGACAGTCCCTTGTAGTATGCGTCAAGATTTCCATTTAACTTGCTGTGAACCGTGATGATATAATCACCACTTCGGTGCGATTTTTCCGCATCAATGGAAATCGGTGTCTTCTGTTCCACATAGTAGGTCCAGTATGGCATATAAATGCCCCGGAATCCGTCGATATACTTCGGATCTTTCAGTTCCTTCGGTGCAAAGATTGCCTTTCTCATAAGTTTTGCATATGTCTGCTTACAATCCTCTTTCGTTTTCGTAAACGGAATAATATAGGCCGGCCGGTGCTCTCTTTCGATACGACTGTAAAGCACGGTAGATGCTCCACAGAAACTACAGAATCCTGCTGCCGTATCATCGGTGCTTAAAATTTCTCCTCCACATTGCGGACATGTGAAAATCGTTGCCTCAAAGTCCTTCTCAACTTCAGCATCTGTCGTCTTTTCCTCATATTCATAAGGATCAAAAAGCGTGTGACAGTATGTGCAGGCAAGCTGACCGGATGCAATATCAAATATCACATTTCCGCCGCAGTTTTTACATGCAAACATTTTCATTTCTCCTTTGTATTCTTCTCTTACGCACAAAAAGCTGCGCATGACTGGCAATTGTCAGAACATGCGACAGCTTTTTTCAAAACGATTCAGACTTCGAAATCCATGCAGGCGCGGTTTGCTGTATAAGGTCTAACTTTGCTGTCTGCTACTGCAACGTGCTTCGGATGGGTAGCATATGCAGCAAGTGCCTCTGCATTTTCAAATGTTGTATCAAGCATAACATCGACCGTAGAACTTGGAAGATACTCGGTACGAACTGATATGTCGATCATACCCGGAATCTGTCCTTTTAATCCCTCTAAGCCTTCTTTGATGCCGGCACGGATTTCTGCTTTCTGTGCATCGGTGTATTCCTCTTTCAATGTCCATAAAATAATGTGCTTTACCATGAGACTTCCTCCTTAAAATCTGTTCTTTCGCTCATGATACCATATTTTGACTTCACATTCTATCACTGTTTCACGGTAATGCTCTAAATTACACCTCCAAAATACCAGAGTATTCCAAAAATAACCAACAGTCCCACGATTCCTGTCACAAGCCCTCCTGCCTTTTTTTGCTTCTCAAAGATCTGAATACTGTGAAAGGAAGCTGCTGATACAACCAGAATCCAAAAATAGCATATCACCGTACGAAAAAAGCGCATATGTGCTACGCCCCAGGCCTCCGGCAGTAACAAACCGCACAAATATACGACGCAAATAAGCAAACCGCCAAAAATGCTGCCATAAATTCTGCAGCTTTGTGCATCCGCCCGGTTTACCCAGAGATAATATCCACTGATCCCACATGCCGCAGCGATTCCGCCAAAAAGCAATGCGCCTCCCACATTGCATTTCCCGGAAAACCAGGCAAGTGCAGCAGCAATTACCAGCACAATTACTGCCAGCACATTTGCCCGCTTATCCTGCAGTCCCTGCTGCCGGTTCATCTCTGTTACAGAAAGCAGCATTTCAGAAACCTCTTTTGCAGAATATTGTTCTTTTTTAACATCCTCATTTAATTTTTCTGACCGCATGAGTTCTAATAACGATATTCCAAGTGCATCGGCCAATGGTTCCATCGTTGTAATATCCGGAAAGCCCAATCCTCTTTCCCAACGACTGACCGCTTTATCGGTAACCTCTATCTTCTCTGCCAACTGTGCCTGCGTCATCTTTTTTTCTTTTCGTGTGTCCGCGAGGAACGCACCAAATTTTTTCGCATCCATAAAAAACCTCCTGCATTTCTTTGCCTTAAGCTTAGAAAATACAGGAGGAAATGTCAATCTACGAATCGTTTACATCCGTATAACACCGATTACATATATATTTAGGAGAGAAAAATATGTTTTATTACGATACATTATTTATAGAAACTCTTTTACGGAAGCATAGATGCCTTCTGCATTCAGACCATACTTCTCGAGCAATGCCACTGCCGGGCCAGACTCGCCGAAGCAGTCCTGTACACCGATGGTCTTTACCGGTGTCGGTGCCTTTTTCGAAAGTGTCTCACATACGGCGGAACCGAGTCCTCCGATGACGGAGTGTTCCTCAACGGTCACGACTTTACCGCATTCCTTTGCTGCGGCAACGATAAGTTCCTCATCGAGCGGTTTGATCGTATGGATGTTGATCACCTTTGCATCAATGCCATCTGCAGCAAGCTTTTCTGCAGCTGCAAGCGACTCGGACACACACAGACCGGTCGCAATGATTGCCACATCTTTGCCTTCCCGCAAGGTCACACCTTTGCCAATCTCAAATTTGTAATCCGGACGGTCATTGATGATCGGGACTGCAAGGCGGCCAAAACGCATGTAAACCGGGCCTTCGTGTTCATATGCTGCTTTTACTGCTGCTTTTGCCTCGATATCATCACTCGGATTTAAGATGACCATGCCCGGGATGGTGCGCATGAGCGCAATATCCTCATTACACTGGTGCGTTGCACCGTCTTCACCGACGGAAATTCCGGCATGGGTTGCACCGATCTTTACATTCAGGTGCGGATAACCGACCGAGTTTCGCACCTGCTCGAATGCACGTCCTGCTGCAAACATGGCAAACGAACTTGCAAACGGGACTTTACCGGTTGCGGCAAGGCCTGCTGCAATGCCGATCATGTTACATTCTGCGATACCACAGTCAATGTGGCGCTCCGGAAATTCCTTTTTGAAGATTGCAGTCTGTGTTGCCGCTGCAAGATCTGCGTCTAAAACATATACATCATCATGCTCCTTTGCCAGCTCTACGAGAGCGTTTCCGTAGCTGACACGGGTTGCGATTTTTGTTACTTCTGACATAATGCTTCACCTTCTTTCTTCAGGTCTTCCATTGCGATCGCATATTCTTCATCGTTTGGCGCTTTTCCGTGCCATCCTACCTGATTTTCCATGAAAGAGACACCCTTTCCTTTGACCGTATGCGCAATGATTGCGGTCGGCTGTCCCTTGGTGTTTCTTGCCTCTGCAAATGCAGCGGCGATCTGATCCATGTCATTGCCGTCTGCAAGGTCAACCACATGGAAATTGAATGCTTTGAATTTCTCATTGATCGGGTACGGAGAGCATACCTGATCCACCGGTCCGTCGATCTGCAGTCCGTTGTTATCCACGATCACAACGAGGTTATCCAGTTTGCGGAATCCGGCAAACATGGCAGCTTCCCATACCTGTCCTTCCTGAATCTCTCCATCTCCGAGCAGTGTATACACACGGTAATCGTCCCCGGAAAGTTTGGCGGACAATGCCATGCCGACTGCTGCGGAAATTCCCTGTCCTAAGGAACCGCTCGACATATCCACACCCGGAATGTGCTTCATGTCCGGATGTCCCTGCAGATACGAACCGAGGTGACGCAGTGTCTTTAAATCCTCGATCGGGAAATAGCCGCGCAGTGCCAGTGCGGAATACAGTCCCGGTGCGGTATGTCCCTTCGACAGTACGAAACGGTCTCTGTCCGGTTTCTTCGGATCTTTTGGATTGATATTTAATTCTTCAAAATATAAGTAAGTGAAAATATCTGCTGCAGAAAGCGATCCGCCCGGATGTCCGGCTTTGGCTGCATGGACTGCAGTCACAATGCCTTTGCGGACTTCATTGGCCTTCAGCTGAAGCTCCTGTTTGTTCATGTTCGTTCCTCCGTATACGTAAGCGTGAACATCAGCCCATGAAAAATTGCCTACGGCAATGGGCTGACGCTACTTTTCGTGAACATCAGCCCATGGAAAATTGCCTACGGCAATGGGCTGACGCTACATTTCAGATTTTCTTCGAAAATCTGAAACATTACTCCCCAAAAACTGCCTTGTAGTCTGCCTGGAATTTTTCGATTCCCTGATCGGTAAGCGGATGCTTTGTCATCTGCTCAATTACCTTGTAAGGGATGGTTGCAATGTCAGCACCTGCAAGTGCGCAGTCGGTTACATGGATCGGGTTACGGATGGATGCTGCGATGATCTCGGTGTCATATCCGTAAATATCAAAGATCTCTGCGATCTGACGGATCAGCTCGATACCCGGCTGGCTGATGTCGTCCAGTCTGCCAAGGAATGGAGATACATATGTAGCTCCTGCGTTTGCTGCAAGGATTGCCTGGTTTGCGCTGAAAATCAGGGTAACGTTCGTCTTGATGCCCTCGGAAGAAAGTACCTTTACGGCTTTGAGTCCCTCTACGGTCATAGGGATCTTTACAACCATGTTTGGATGGATGGCTGCAATCTCACGTCCCTCTTTGATCATGCCCTCTGCATCTACCGTTGTTGCCTTTACCTCGCCGCTGATTGGTCCGTCAACGATGGATGTAATTTCTTTGATGACTTCTGTAAAATCTCTTCCCTCTTTTGCGATCAGGGATGGGTTTGTGGTAACTCCACAGATAACACCCATATCATTTGCTTTCTTAATATCCTCTACATTTGCTGTATCCACGAAAAACTTCATAATAAAATACCTCCATTTTATTTGCGTTTACTTTTATCTGTTAGCCTTAATATAGCACAAGTCAAAAGTAAACGCAAGCATAAAACAAAAGAAAATAAAAGTTATCAAAAGTAAACAAAAGCATTTCTTTTTTATTTTCTCATTTAGGGCTGGCATAAATTCTTATTTTGGGTTATGATGGATTGTATATGAATAATTTTAGGAGGCATAACGTTTTATGCTGCAACTGGAACGCCAGAAACATATTTTAAAATATTTAGAAGAAAATAGAAAAGCAACCACCAACGAACTGAGCGAAATGCTCGGCGTATCTGCCACCACCATCCGCACTGACTTAAATCAGATGGACAAAGAGAAACTTCTGACAAAAACACATGGTGGTGCTGTATATCGCGACAATTCTACCGATCAGAAGGAACTGACCGGACGGGCTTATTACTTTGATGAACGTGCGTTGGAAAATCAAAAAGAAAAGGAAATGATTGCCGATACGGCTGTAACCTTTGTGAAAGATCATATGTGTATCTTTCTTGATGCCAGCTCCACGGCTTACACACTTGGGATGAAACTGACCGGATTCACGGAGCTTACCGTCATTACGAACGGTATCAACCTTGCCCTGGCACTCAAAGATGTCCCTGGCATTACCGTGATTCTTACCGGCGGTATCGTAACTTCTGCATCTTCTTCCATTGAAGGACTGCTCGGAGAAGATCTGCTTAAAAAAATCCATACTGACATCGCATTTGTTTCTGCCCGTGGCTTTTCGGTGGAAAACGGGCTGACCGATTTCAGTATTTATGAGGCCGACCTGAAACGTATGTGTATCAAAGCATCTGCCAAAACCATCGCACTGATCGACCATACCAAATTCGATACGTCTTCCATTTCCAGCTATGCATCCATCGACGATCTGCATCTTGTGATCACGGATGCCGGATTGTCCCAAAACACCAAGGAAATCTACGAAAAAGCCGGCATTGATCTTATCGTTGCCGAATAGTTACTGTTAATTTTATACAAGGAGACTTCTTTATTATATGAAAATTCAATTATCCGAACACTTTACCTATAACAAACTGCTCCGGTTTGTTTTTCCCTCCATCGTTATGATGATTTTTACGTCCATCTACAGTGTCGTAGATGGATTATTTGTTTCTAATTTTGTTGGAAAAACAGCCCTTGCCTCCATCAATCTGATTCTCCCGTTTCTCATGGGACTGTCCGCTTTGGGCTTTATGATTGGAACCGGAGGCAGCGCGATCGTTGCCAAAACCTTGGGAGAAGGCGATCCGAAACGGGCCAATTCCTATTTTTCCATGCTTGTCTATGTGACAGCCATCGGCGGCATCATTCTGGCATTGCTCGGCATGCTTTTGGTCCCGTCCGTTGCCTCATTACTCGGTGCCGAAGGCGAACTTCTCTCCAACTGCATTTTGTATGGCCGGATCAATTTTATTTCCCTGCCCGCCTTTATGCTGCAAAATGTATTCCAGAGTTTCTTTGTGACTGCGGAAAAACCAAAACTTGGACTGGCTGTCATCATTACCGCCGGTGTCACCAATATGATTCTGGATCTGCTATTTGTCGGCATCCTTGGCTTCGGTCTGGCGGGTGCTGCCGTTGCAACCGTCTGCGGAGAGATGATTGGAGGACTTTTTCCTGTATTCTATTTTTCCAGAAAAAACAGCAGTCTGCTCCGTCTTGGAAAAACACAGTTCAACGGCCGTATTCTCATGCAGACCTGCGTCAACGGTTCTTCGGAACTTATGACCAACCTCTCAAGCTCCATTGTAAATTCCCTTTACAATATCCAGTTAATGAAATTCGCCGGAGAAAACGGAGTCGCTGCTTACGCTGCGATCATGTATGTAAATTTTATATTTATTGCGATCTTTCTTGGCTATTCCATCGGAAGCGCACCGATCATCAGCTACCATTATGGTGCCGGAAATCATGGAGAACTGAAAAATCTGTACAAAAAAAGCCTGCAGCTGGTGGGCTCCTGGGGCATTCTTCTTTTCATTCTTGCCCAGCTTCTCGCCACACCGCTTGCAAAGCTTTTTGTTGGTTATGACAGCACGCTGCTTGCTATGACACAGATTGGTTTTCGTATTTATAGTCTTGTGTATCTTATCAACGGCTTTAATATATTCGGTTCCTCATTCTTTACCGCATTAAATAACGGAGTCGTCTCCGCAGTAATTTCCTTTTTGCGCACCCTGGTCTTTCAGATTGGTGCTGTACTCATTCTTCCAGTTGTATTTGGTGGAATCAACGGAATCTGGAGTTCTGTGACCGTTGCAGAACTTCTTACGTTATGCATCACGATCACATTCTTTGTCCGCCAACGCAGGAAATATCACTATGCGTAAGCATTTTCTGCTTTCATAATCTTGATCAGCCGGCTTGTTCCAAGCCGGTCTGCACCAAGGTCTACAAACTTTTCTGCATCCGCAAACGATGCGATTCCACCTGCCGCTTTCACTTTCACATTTGCACCGACATGTTTTCGCATCAGCTCCACATCTTCAAACGTCGCTCCTCCGGTAGAAAATCCTGTCGATGTTTTAATAAATTCAGCACCGGCTTTCGTAACGATCTCGCACATTTTTATTTTCTCTTTCTCCGTAAGAAGACAGGTCTCTATGATGACCTTTAGGATTCTTCCCTCACAGGCGGCATGAACCTGGCGGATTTCTTCTTCAATCTCCTCGTACCGCTTATCCTTCAGAAAACCAATATTGATGACCATATCAATCTCTGAAGCACCATTTGCTACTGCATCTTTCGTCTCAAATACTTTGACCGCTGTGGTATGATATCCGTTCGGGAATCCGATCACGGTACAGATTGGAAGTCTGCCCTGCACATACTCCGCCGCCTGCTTCACATACGCTGCCGGTATGCAGGCCGATGCCGTATGGTACTTCATGGCATCATCGAGAATTTCCCTGATTTCCTCCCAGGTTGCCGTCTGCGCAAGTAATGTATGATCAACCTTGTTCAATATTTCTTCTCTGTCCATTTTCCGTATCCTTTCTTATTCTCTTACTTTAACTCCTCTAAAATCGAGCTTCCAATTGTTCCTTCCGGCATCGAAAGTCTAAAGTTATCTGTGATAGTAGTGCCAATAATCGCAAAAGTAGACGCTTCTTTTAATTTCTTTGGTTCTTTCATGGATGACGAATATGCAAGAAATGGAACCTTTTCTCTCGTATGATCTGTTCCGGTATATGTCGGATCGTTGCCGTGGTCTGCAGTTATGATCAGCAGATCGTCCTCTTTTAAAACTTCAAGCAACTCTCCCAGTTTCACATCAAAACGCTCAAGTTCCTGTGCATAACCCATGACATTTCTCCGGTGTCCCCACAGTGCATCAAAGTCAACGAGATTTACAAAGCAAAGTCCGGTAAAGTCTCTCTGTGCAATTTCTATCGTCTGTTCCATTCCGTGAACCGAACTCTTTGACCGATTGGATTCTGTGATTCCCTCTCCGTCAAAAATGTCATAGATCTTTCCGACGGATATCACATCGTATCCGGCATCTTTCAGCACATTCAAAGCGGTTCGGCCAAATGGCTTGAGCGCATAATCGTGGCGGTTGCTCGTCCGTTTAAATTCGCCCTTCTTCTTTCCCACATAAGGGCGTGCAATCACTCGTCCGACTTTCCACTCATCTTTCATGGTAATTTCTCTGGCGATCTCACAGCAACGATACAGTTCATCGAGCCCAAACGTTTCCTCATTGCCACAGATCTGCAATACAGAGTCCGCAGAAGTATAGACAATCATATGTCCTGTCGCAATCTCTTCTTCTCCAAGTTCATCAAGGATCACTGTACCGCTGGCACTCTTGTTTCCGATTACCTTGTGTCCCGTGCGTTTTTCGAGTTCCTCGATCAGCTCCTTCGGAAATCCATGCTCGGTAAACGTCAGAAATGGTTTCGTTATATGAAGTCCCATCATCTCCCAGTGTCCGGTCATTGTATCTTTGCCGTTGCTCGCCTCGTTCAAACGCGTATAGTATGCTTTCGGCGTCTCGACCGGTGCAATATTTTTTAAAGGCTTCATGTTTGCGATACCAAGTTTCTGCAGATTTGGAATATGCAGATTCCCCACGGACTCCGCAATATGTCCCAAAGTATCGGTTCCTGCATCTCCAAATGCAGCAGCATCCACCGCATCGCCTGCGCCAAGAGAATCAATCACAATTGTAAAAACACGTTTATATTTTTTATAATCCATATATTTCACCTTTTCCTTTTACTTTCCTGTATTCTCCTGATCTTCGCGAATCAATGTCCGCAGTGCCTCCACAGCGATTGAAATTGCAGCTTCTGTGTCATGGACAATCGGGTTATCCATTCCACGCGCATTCCGCTCCTGATTTCCCATTACCAGTAAATCAGTTCCGCAGCGCACACCCAGATGTGCTGCCACAATAAACAGTGCTGCCGACTCCATCTCCGATGCCTTACATCCCATGCGTTTCCACGCTTCCCACTTATTGGTCAGTTCGTAGCTTACCGGCATCCGCTCCGGCTCATGCTGTCCATAAAATGCATCTTTGCACTGTACCACTCCCGTGTGGTATGTGTATCCAAGCTTACGACTGGCCGCCACCAGAGCATTTGTGATATCCAGATCCGCAACCGCCGGATATTCGATTGGCGCATATTCCTTGCTTGTCCCTTCCATGCGCACCGCTCCGGTTGCAACAACAATATCACCGCCTTTTACATCAAGATCAATGCCACCGCAGGTTCCGACACGGATAAAGGTGTCCGCCCCGCACAGGACCAGTTCTTCCATTGCAATCGATGCAGACGGACCTCCGATTCCTGTGGAAGTCACACTGACTTTGACTCCGTCAAGTTCTCCGGTATATGTCACAAATTCCCGGCTGTCGGCTACAAGATGCGCATTGTCAAAATGCTCTGCAATCTTTGCACTGCGCTTGGGATCCCCCGGCAAAATCACATAACGTCCCACATCCCCCGGACGAATCTGCAAATGATACTGTAAGTCTTTTTCCCCTGAATAATTCTGCATCGCTTTCCCCTCTCTTTCACGAATAATCTGGTAAACTATTCATTTACTCTATGAGAAAAGTATACCACATCTGCCTGCAAAGCACTCCATTTTTTCTTACAATAACTGTTAATTTTATTATGCATTTCTTCGATATATATGTTACAATATACATAATTGTTTAATTTAATATCTGGAGGCTTTCTTTATGAAACGTATAAAAAAATATCTCTTTCTATTACTTACGGCAATTCTGCTTTTTGCGCAACCGGTGCCTCAGTTACAGGCCTTTACGACAACTGCCGCAACCGGACAGGTCAAATTAAGTAAAAAGTCTTTAACAATTGCCTATACCAAGACAGCCAAATTAAAACTGAAAAATGCACCTGCAAAAGTTGCCTGGTATTCAAGCAACACAAAGATTGCATACTGCGATGCCGGAACCGTCGAAGCCCGTTCCGTAGGCAAAGCAAAGATCACTGCAAAATGCAGAGGTATATCCTATACCTGTACCGTCACGGTTACTTCCGGAGAAAATGCCGGTTTAACTGAAAACGGACGTTATACAAGCAAAAATAAAGTTGCTGCTTACATCCGCAAATACGGGAAACTTCCTTCCAATTTCATTACCAAATCAGAAGCTTCTGAACTTGGATGGAATGGCGGATCACTGTTGAAATATTCCAAATATGCCTGCATTGGCGGTGACATCTATCACGATTATGAGGGAGTTCTTCCAAAAGCTGCCGGCAGAAAATATTATGAATGTGACATTGATACGATGGGTGCCTTAAGCCGCGGTGCCAAAAGAATTATCTACTCGAATGATGGACTGATCTATTATACCGACAACCATTACAATCATTTTAAGCAGTTGTAAATCCCAAAAGAGTACATAAAAATACCGTAACTTCTTATTTTTCAGAGGTTACGGTTTTTTTTAATTTAGATATTACAAAGCCTTTTTATAAATTTTTGCGATTTCCTCCTGTGAGAATACCACTGGATTATTTGCAATGCTAGGCGCAGAAACTTTCATGCAGTTCTCTGTCATCCATGGAATGTCTTTCTCTTCAATTCCAAGATCAGACAATGTACAGGTAAGCTCGATATCCTCCAACAGTTCACGCACTTTTCCTGCCAGATCCTCCGCCTTCTCTCCACCAAACAGTTTTGCAAGTTTTGCGAACTTCTCCGGTGCCCCCTGATAAGAAGCTTCAATAATTGTTGGCGTCAGGGCAGCAAGTCCCTTTCCATGTACGATATCTTTTAAACCGCTTGCCGGATGTTCCATACCATGCGCCAGGGTTACTCCTGCGGTATTGATCACCATGCCGCCGATTGTACTTGCCAGTGTGATTTTCTCCCAGCTCTCTTTGCTTCCGGTTCCTTTGTATACATCTACCAGATTGTGGGCAATCAGGTCCACCGCATAAAGACTTAATGCGTCCGTGAACGGCTGCGCAATCTTTGATGTATATGCTTCCATATTGTGACACAATGCATCAAAACCTACGGATGCCAGTACATGCTTTGGCATCGTCATCATACACTCCGGATCCACGATGGACACTTTTGCTACGATTGCATTGCAGCGAAGTGATTTCTTGTCTCCATTGTCCGGATTGGTCAATACTGCAAAACCATTTCCTTCCGATCCGGTACCACAGGTTGTCGGGATCAGAATAATCGGGAGTGCTGTATCGCTGGCTTTTTTACCAAAAATGTAATCACTCACATCGCCGTCATTCACTGCGAGGAATGCAATTGCCTTGGCACAATCCATAATGCTTCCGCCACCGATGGCCACAACGACATCGCAACCATTCTCTTTTGCAAATGCGGCTCCTTCCGCTGCCGTCGTGGTCAGCGGATTCTGTGCAACTTTATCAAACAGAACCGAATCGATTCCTTCTGCTTTGAGACTGTCTTTTACTTTATCATAAAGTCCTGACTTTTTGGCACTGCTGTGTCCTGTGACAATCAGCGCTTTCTTTCCATATGGCTTTGTCAGTTCTCCTGCTTTCGCTACTTTTCCGGAACCAAATTCAATGTTTACCGGAAGAAAATACTTAAATGCAATATCACTCATTTTATCCCTCCATAGCAGTCACTACTGCTTTTTCAAAAATATCCAATCCTGCTGCAAGCTGCTCATCGGTAATTACCAGTGGTGCAAGGAAACGGATAACATTATTATAAGTTCCTGCGCCCTCTACGAGCAAGCCATTTTTTGCACACTCATTGATCACGGCTGCTGTCAGCTCCGGTGCCGGCTCCTTCATCTCTTTGTCTTTTACAAACTCAATACCGATCATTCCGCCAAGTCCACGGACATCTCCAACACAGTTATACTTTTCTTTCATAGCCAGATAACGCTCTGTCACTTTCTTCCCGATCTCACAGGAACGCTCTGCCAGATGGTCTCTCTCCATAATCTCGATGGTCTTTAATGCTGCCGCACAGGCCAGTGGGTTACCACAAAATGTTCCACCGATGGTTCCCGGTGCAGCTGCCTCCATGATTTCTTTTCTTGCAACGATTGCGGAAAGCGGAATGCCGGCTGCAATGGATTTTGCAGTAGCAATAATATCCGGCTGTACGCCTGCCTCTTCCCAGTACATGCTCGCAAACATCCGTCCGGTTCTGCAGAATCCACTCTGTACCTCATCTGCAATAAGAAGAATGCCATTATCATCGCAAAGCCTGCGCACTGCCTTTACCCACTCGATTGGTGCCGGGATAAATCCTCCCTCACCCTGCAATGGCTCAACAACGATTGCTGCAATGGTATCGGCTGCCGCACACTGCTCAAAGACATCGGTCAGCGATTTCATATAGTAATCCAAAGCAGCCTCCTGTGGCATTCCTTCCGGATTTCTATAATAGTATGGGAACTGTGCACGGAACACACCATTTGCAAGCTCGCCCATTCCCTTTGCATATGCTTTCTTGGATGTCATTGCCATAGTGTAATGAGTTCTTCCATGGAATGCTCCGGAAAATACGATAATATTTGGTCGCTTGGTGAAACTTTTTGCAATCTTAACTGCATTCTCATCTGCCTCTGCACCGCTGTTTGCGAAATATGCTTTCTTCTCGGTTCCCTTTACAGGGGCAATGCTGCAAAGCTTTTCTGCAAGTGCTACATAGCCCTCATGGGTCACAACATTGAACATGCCATGGAAATATTTATCTGCCTGTACTTTGACTGCCTCTACAACCTCTGGCTGTGAGAATCCAATGTTCAGTACGCCGACACCGCCGATCCAGTCAAGGAATTTGTTTCCATCGACATCCTCGATCATTGCGCCCTCGCCGCGATCGATTACAACAGGATAACCGCAGCGGATTGCGGATGGTACTACGTTTTCTCTTCTCTTAATAATTTCTGCGGCCTTTGGTCCTGGTAATGTATCTGTAATAATTTTTGGTAAGTCTGTTCTTAACATTTATTCGTCCTCCCCTGTCGTTCTGTGTTTTCGTTGCATATATAATTGCACAATTGTTGTGCGGTTTCCATAGGTCTGCGGCACAAAATGCAGGGCACTCTTTGTGCTGTCAGCACAGTTATTTCTTGACAACAGCCATTTTTTCTTTCATACTCATGTTATGTGCCGGTACTTCTGCCGGCTGCGTCAGGCATGGCAGGGGTGGACCCGATGGTATTTTATTCCACTAGTTATCCAGAATCACGAATTTTTCGTAACCTCCTCCTGCCTCTTTCTATTATTTATGTCCGTTCAAAGTTCAACAGTTTCCGTGGCGTGTCGGTCTGCCGGGGACACGTCCGAACGATTTCGTGGTTGCCTTAGTGGGTATTCGAAGGAAACGTGCCGCCACTGGGGCAAATGTCTGAGCAGCACAGCATAACGCAATTTCGTAATACCTGATGCGAGTTTTGACCGTGGCGGCTCATATCGACTTCCTGAGGATACCCACTTAGGCAGCCTAGAAATTGTGAGCGTGTCCCCGGCAGACCGACACGCCACGGAAACAGTCGAAGCATTGCCCGGACACAAAAATTAAGGCAGGAGAAGGCCACTGAAAACTTCAGTAATTCTGTCTAGAACCGTGGAATAAAATACCATCGGGTCCACCCCTGCCATGCCTGACGCAGCCGGTAGAAGTTCAAACATACAACATGAAATCGAAAGGAACTAAAAAATGGCTGTTTTCTTAAAAGAACTGTATCAAGCTACCAAAGACCTGTATCATCTGCATCTTTTGGCGGGCGCAGACGATCTGGACCGCACAATCAACTGGGTATATATCTCCGAAGATATCACCACTTCCACCTTTTTAAATGGTGGCGAACTCATTATCACTACAGGTGTCACTTCCTCCGAAGACAAAGACTGGCTCAAGAAGTTTATTATAGAATTAATATCGCACAAAACAAGTGGTCTTATCATAAATACAGGAAAATACATCTTCGAAGATGATATCTCTGAGGAAATTTTGCGACTTTGTCATGAGCATCATTTTCCACTTTTTACGATGCCGTGGGAAACGAAAATTTTTGATATTACGCACAATTACTACAATCGCATTTTTGAAGATGTGCGAAACAACGATAAACTGACCGCAACTTTTGAAACAATTCTGTTCGAAGACCAAATGTCCGAAAGTGCTCTTTCCATTCTTACCGATGCCGGATTTATGGAAGACAATCTGCAAGTTCTATATATTGATACAACACTTTCACAGAGTGCCTTGCGCCTTTTACACAGCGCATGCAAACGTTTCGGCAACTACCACATCTGCGCAGGAAAGGAAAGCACGATTGTGATTTTCTGTACCTCCATGCAGACTTCGACTGCCTGCCGGCAGATTCCAGCCTCTTTGCATGCACATTTTCCGGACCTGGAATTCCACAGTGGCTGTGGCAGTCTGTGCACGGACATAAAAAAACTGCGCACAGCTTACCTGCACGCAGTTTCCGCAGCACAAATGGCTGCATGTTCCAATGAACGCTTTTTCCATTATAATGATTTTGGATTTTATAAACTCCTGCTCGAAATTCAAGATACCGGTCTGATGAAGAACTACATCCGCGAATACCTTGGCACAGTCATGGATTATGATCAAAAGCACCATACGATGTTAACAGAAACATTGCATGAATACCTGCTATACGGGGGCAGTGTACAATTAGTTGCGCAGCATATGTTCTGTCACCGGAATACGATCAATTACCGCTTACGCATCTTAAAAGATGACCTTGGCTATTCGCTGGACGATGTCCAAACCCGCTTTGTCCTGCTGTCAGCGTATCAGCTCCACACCTTCTGTCAGCAGATTTTAAAGTTCTAACGAGCATGCATCGATTTCACGCAGTTCTTCTTCCGTGAAATCTGCACTTCCAAGAACTTTGAGGTTTTCAAGAATTTGCTGCGGGCGGGAAGCTCCAATTAGTACGGATGTAACAACACCATCGCGAATTACCCATTTCAAGGCCATCTGTGCCAGGCTTTCTCCTCTGGCTGCTGCAATAGCATTCAACCGGCGGATGCTTGCCAGCCGTTCCTCGCTGAACTGATCCGCATGAAGGAAACGTCCGTCCGTATTCACACGGCTATCCTTTGGAATCCCGTTTAAATAGCGGTCCGTGAGCATTCCCTGCGCCAACGGGCTATAAGAAATGATTCCTTTCTTCTGTTCTGCTGCTGCCTGTTTCAATCCATTGCGCTCAATAGTACGGTTGAATATATTATAAGAATTCTGATTGATTACGAACGGGCAATGCAATTCTTCCAATATCGCTGCCGCACGTTTCATCGTCTCTCCATCATAATTTGACAGTCCCACATACAACGCTTTTCCGCTTTTTACAATCTGGTCCAATGCTCCCATCGTTTCCTCAAGCGGTGTCTCTGGATCCATGCGGTGATGATAGAAAATATCCACATAATCCAATCCCAGACGTTTCAGGCTCTGATCCAGACTTGCAATTAGATACTTGCGGCTTCCCCAGTCCCCATAAGGTCCCGGCCACATATCAAATCCGGCTTTCGTGCTGATAATCAGTTCATCCCTGTATGCGCCAAATTCTTCTCGAAGAATTTTTCCAAGATTTGCCTCTGCACTTCCCGGCTGTGGTCCATAATTGTTCGCCAGATCAAAATGTGTAATCCCATGATCAAACGCGGTAAAGCACATCTGCTTCATATTCTCATAGACCCCGGTATCTCCAAAATTGTGCCAGAATCCCAAAGAAACTTCCGGCAACTGTAATCCGCTGTCTCCGCAGCGGTGATATTTCATTGTCTCGTAACGTGACTGATTTGCTTGATACATAAACATGCTCCTTTCATGTAATAATTAAATTTTGTTTTATTTTATAAAAAATTTATCATAAATACCGAATCCAAAGATAAACAAAATGATCAGTGGCAAAATATAGGTGATGTATCCACGCATCCAGTTTTGTATCTTCAGGCCTTTTCCGGTATTAGCTTCCTTCGTATAATTGTTCCATCCCCAGCCATATTTGCTGGCGCAAAAAAGCAGGTATACCAAAGCCCCCAGTGGAAGGAACAGGTTGCTGACCAGAAAATCTTCCAGATCCAGAACCGTTCCACCAAAGACATTTAAACCGCTCCACTGCCACAAATTGTATCCAAGCACACATGGAAGTGACAATACCATGATCAGAATCAAATTTACAGCACAGGACTTTCCTCTGCTGCATCCGGTCAGTTCCATTCCACAGGAAATGATATTCTCAAATACGGCCAGAATTGTCGAAAAAGCTGCAAAGAACATAAACAGGAAAAACAGGCTTCCCCACAATCTTCCCAATGGAATATGATTAAAAATATTTGGCAAAGTAATAAAAATCAGGCTTGGTCCGGATGTCTGATCTACATGGAAGGTAAAACATGCCGGAAAAATAATCAGACCTGCCGTAATCGCTACAAATGTATCAAGCACAGCTATATTTAAAGATTCTCCCAGCAACGAGCGCTCCTTGCCAATATAACTTCCAAATATCGCCATTGCTCCAATACCCAGACTCAATGTGAAAAATGCCTGATTCATAGCTGCTGTGATTGTTTTCACAATTCCGATTTCTTTCATGCGTGCAAAATCCGGAAGCAGATAAAAGGACAAACCTTCTTTTGCGCCATCCATAAAGAAACTGTTGATGGCAAGCACTACCATAATGCAAAGCAACGCGGTCATCATTACCTTTGTCACCTTCTCAAGCCCATTCTGCAGACCTCGCGAACACACAAACACGCCTGCGCATACCACAACAACCATCCAGAATCCCATAATCTGTGGCTTTCCTAACATCTCCGTAAACTGATCCGATACGCCCTGTGCATCCAGTCCCTCGAACTGTCCTCTCACACTGAGATAAAAATAATGAAGCATCCAGCCGGTTACTGTGGTATAAAACATCATCAGCAGATAACAGCCGATCAATGTTATATAACCATGGATATGCCATTTCTGTCCCGGCTTTTCCAATGCCTGATATGCCTTAACCGGACTCTTCTGGCTGGCACGCCCTACCGCAAACTCCATGGTCATGATTGGAAGTCCCAAAAGCAACAGAAACAGGAGATAAAACAGCACAAATGCGCCGCCACCTCCCTGGCCTGCTGCGTATGGAAATTTCCACACATTTCCTATTCCGATGGCACATCCTGACGAAAGCAGGATAAATCCTAATCGTGATTTAAGTTTTTCTCTTTCGTTCATACAATAAAATCTCCCCTCGTTTGATCAACTACCATCAAGTTTATTGGCATCGAAAACGAAAGTCAAGATTTATCCCTGTAATTATTTGAATAATTTGATGAATTTCTGCCCTACGCTCAGTTTTTCATCATCTGTGGCTGTCTCTACAGTTTCTTCTTCTTTTTCGATTGCCAAAAACCAGCTGTCAAAAAGAACACATTTTGCCGGAATTGCAGCTTTTTTAGCAGTTTCCAGAAGTGTAAGCATGGCATGGGTTCCCTTTTCCATAGACAGCTTTCTGCGCCTGTAACCAACGGTTCTTTTGTCTACCTCAGCCGCTTCATTGATACGATTCTTTTTGTTTCTGTAGAAAGAAGAATGCTGTTTACCGGCAAAAATGTGCTCCCATCTGACCATCCAAGAGTAAGCATTCTAAATCCGAAGCGATATTTATGTTTTGCGTGGTCATAGACCTTTGCAAGAACTCCTGTAGTTAGACCTAGTTCATTACATATTACTTGCTATCCCTGATACCTTATTCTTTCTACCAGCGTTTCCTTTTTCAGATTACTGCTTAAAACGCAGGAAAGTACAATCTGCAACAGACCGACCAAAAAAATCATAATAAAAATTGGTACGATTGGAACATGATAGATATTCATTCCAAATATTCCATTATGTTTTGCATAGGAAAAAAGTGCATAGCCGAGCGGCAGACCAATGATCAAAGCTACGCATATGGTACCAACCGTAAAAATCAGTCCCTGTAACTGCAGGCATAAATTTAATTGTTTATTTGTCATACCCACAGCCTGTAATACACCATATTCCTGCTTTTTTGTCGTAATATTCATGATCATGGTATTCGCCATATTCATAAACCCGATGAGTCCTACAATAGCCATAAACAGATAACAGCCAAGCTTCATCATGCTGCTTGCAAATTCGGCAGATTGTAACTGCGCATGATAAGTATCCATTTTTATATGCGAAGTATTAGAAATCAAAGTATTCAGACTTTGTTCTACAGATGCCACATCTTTTTTATCACAGTCCACCCACAGATAGCCATAGGCTGTTC
>ERZ1026854.58-NODE-58-length-81513-cov-5.477105_pt1 | contig 81513 bp, 76 predicted proteins | sample MGYA00380157_ERZ1026854 | MGnify/ENA primary metagenome ERZ1026854 (study PRJEB33269, sample SAMEA4719793) | human gut metagenome | biome: human-associated habitat; feature: organic feature; material: feces | place: Cameroon | collected 2013-10 ...
GCACGTCCCATAGCAACACGCTGTCTCTGTCCACCGGATAAAGCCTTTGGTTTACGGTCTAATAATTTCTCAAGGTCAAGGATCTTAGCTGCTTCTTCAACTTTTCTCTTGATTTCATCCTTCGGAACTTTTCTTAATTTTAATCCGAATGCCATGTTATCGAAAACAGTCATATGAGGATACAGAGCGTAGTTCTGGAATACCATTGCAATATCTCTGTCTTTTGGCTCAACATCGTTCATGAGCTTTCCATCGATATAGAACTCACCAGAGGAGATCTCCTCAAGTCCTGCGATCATACGAAGTGTAGTAGATTTACCACATCCGGATGGTCCTACGAAAATGATGAACTCCTGATCTTCTACTTCAAGGTTGAAATCCTTAACAGCCTCAAAGCCGTTTGGATAAACTTTGCAAATGTTTTTTAATGATAAACTTGCCATTGGTCTAAATACCTCCTAAATATTTGTGTTTCGTTATTTGATAACTATACTATACAAAAAAGATGCAAAAAGCACCATATGTCTCCTACACAAAGAATTTTTATTTTTCTTGTAGGATATCACAGTGCTTTATGCATCTTTCTTCTGTTTTCGTCAAACTGACGGCTTTTCCACCAAAAATTGTACAGATTGACGGACACAGACGTTCTTCTTTTTTATAAAAAGTTTATTTTATGATCCACAGCAATCATTTCTTTTTGCGGATCCTATGAAGCTGCGGTCTTAATACCAGTTCCGGGATGACAATTCCTTCCCGCTGATTTAACACATATTCCACCGCTTCTGCCACTTCTTCCGGGGCAAGATAAGATTCTTTTTCTTCTCCCACTGTAAAATCGGCGTTCCGGTACAGCTTCGTCTCCGTCATATCCGGGTAGACTGCCGTCACTTTGACGCCATACTTTCTTGCCTCTTCGAATAAACTTGCCGAAAACGCTGCAAGTCCCGCCTTGGTTGCAGCATAAGCACAGCCGTGCGGGCTTGGCTGCTTTGCTGTGACAGATGAAATATTGATGATATAACCGCTGTTTTTTTTCAACGTCCGTAACAGCTGCTGTGTTAAGATCAACGGTACTTCTAAGTTCACACGGATCATTTCCTGTATCTTTTTCGGGTTCAGTTCTTCATGCAGACCGTAATATGCCACTCCGGCATTATTGATAAGAATTTTTACCGTATGCACCGATGTGATCTGTTTTACGATCGTACACAATTTATCCGTGTCGGTGAGGTCACAGATGATTGGATGAAATATGCCATTTTCCAAATCATTTTCACTCTGAAGTACTCCGGCAATATCTCTATCTTCTTCCGTATCAAATCTACGCCCGATACCGAATACTTCATATCCAAGTGTACCTAATTTTTCACTGATGGCGCGCCCGATGCCGGATGAAGCGCCTGTTACGATGGCTGCTTTTTTCTGTGTCATAGCTGTCCTTTCTTACGACTCCCACCGGAAGATCTTCTCTTCCGGCACATACTCTAAAAGCTGTCTGATCAGAAAACTCTCCATCTGTTCTGTCAGCTCTTTTCCATAATGATATACCCCGCTGTCATTCTGAAATGGAAACTGCACTACTGCAGAATACGGCTCGTTTTTCCGCATTTTTTTCAGATAATCCTGCGATACACGGAAAGAACCGACACTGACATCAAAAATCTGATCCATGGGAACTTCCTTTGTGACAAGTTCTAACATTTCATGGTACTCTTGTTCCCAGTCCGGACAGTAGATCATCGGATCAAAACACAGGCGCACCGGGAATCCTTTTTTTACCGCATCTGCCACACAGCTGACACGCTGCAAAAGCGATGGCGTATTATGTTCATATTGCTTCGTGATATGCTCTGGAGAAAGTGTAAATGCATAGATTATACTTTCATCCGGAATCAGGTTTTCAAAATATTTTTTATTTGCCGACTTTGTGCGGATCTCGATTTTAAGCGGATAAGGTGATATCTTGTTTTCTTTCAAAACAAAATGCTCCCACGCTCTGACATAACCGGTCACAGACTCAGATGCAAGCAGATCTGTATCGTAGGACACACACAGATAAACCGGGTGTTCTGACAGCATCTGATGCAGTTCTTCAAAAATATCTTCTATGTTTACAAAGATCACAATATTGGCAGAGGGATACATTCCTTTTAAATAACAGTATTCGCAGTCATAGATACAGTTCATCATGCAGGATGTATAATAAAAATATGTATTTCCAAAATTCTGGCACACCGGTGCCCCCTGATAGATCAGATTGCCGGTCTTTTTTGCCAGGATCAGGTTTTGTGCATGGTGCTGCTTGTCATAGTCCTGCCTTCGTCTGCAGAATACATCTTTGTAATGCCTGATATACACTACTTCCGCATGTTCAAAACGCATCAAAATTTCTTTTACCCGCGGATGTTCTGCTATTTCTTCTTCCACATAAATATGAGAAAAAAACGAATTATAATAACTTTCGTCCAAGCTCTTCAAAACAGCGTTTCCCCTCTCTTTTGTCCTTACATGGCAGTTCCCCCGTCTGATACATTTCTTCTATGATTCCCTGATAATTAATTCCCGCAAGTGCTGCATATCGCAGCTGCTGCGTCACAGAAGCCTTCATTACCGCCGAGCAGTGCATATCTGCACCTATTCTTTGTGCATACACCGATACGTTCTCCAGTTTTTTCCCATTCTGCAGCTTTTTTATCTCATCAATCTTCATCAGCTCATCCAGATAACTCCGAATTTCAGGAACTGTGTCCGCAACGCTCTGTTTCAGTATTTCTGCCGACAGCCCCAACACATTTCCCCTATCTGTCACAATTTTTAAAAATGACATCTGATGTGGTCCGAAAAAATATGCCCCTGCCTGATATATGGAAGATGCTTCCATATCATAAAGGAAACCGCCTGCAGCACTATTTTTTATGACCGTTTCGTGTTTGTTGATCAACTCTGTTGTATATTCTGTACGATAAGGCATTGCACCTGTTACAATTTCCTGTTCCACAAATGGATGTCTGTATAAAATATCCGGATAAAAAGTCCGTCCTGTCACATCCTCTGTGATCTTTTTGCACAGATATACTTCTCCCGAAACATTCTTACAAGTTTCATCTGATTCGTTTTTTGCGGAAACCCACGCACAGGTTCCGATATTAACCAAAAAATCCTCCGGCTGTGGCGTTCTTTTCGTACAGATCCTTGCCACGGCTGCCGTTGCTGCGTTCATCCCGCATCCCGTTACCGCAAGCAGGATATTTTCTTTCTCAGAAAAAAAGACAGGGAAACATGTTTCATCTGTCTTTTTTTTCAATCCATATTCACAAATTAATGGCTCTGCCTCACAATATAAGGCATTAAATATATATATCATAGTTTCTCATCCTGACACTGTGATCATCACTGTCTCAAAACTCCTGTTTCTCACGCTTTTCCCGTACTGCCAATGCCACCACGGTTTTCATTTCCAAGCGATTCGGTCTCCTCGAAGCGAATGACTGGCTGATGTTTCTGGATACGGAACTGGCAGATGCGGTCATTGACGTTGATCTCCGTGTCACGCATTGCAAGTGCCGGCATCATCCACACATCATCATCTCCGCAGTAGCTTTCATCTACAACACCCATATGGTTTGTCTGAATGATTCCAAAATTCTTATAGGTAGAACTTCTCGGCACAATGACTGCCTCATATCCCGCCGGAAGCTGCATGGACACGCCAAGTTTGATCAATTTAAATTCGCCTTTTTTTAATACAACATGTTCCGCTGACCGAAGATCGATCCAGTCACTTTTTCCATCAATATAGGTAAGTTTTTCTATCTCATCTGAATGATATTTAATTCTGATCGTCTGCTGTTCCATTTTTACTCCTGTCTACTCTGCCCACTCTAAATTGCTGTGTTCTTCTCTGCGGTCACGCAGCATCAGTTCGCGTACTGCCTCTTTTGCCGGTTTGTCATCAAACAGGACATGGTTGATCTCCTCAATAATCGGCATACTCACTTCGTATTTTTTTGCAAGTGCAATGGCTGCTTTTGCAGAGTAAACACCCTCGACAACCATCTTCACCTCATCCATCGCCTGCTTCATTGTATATCCCTGTCCCATCAACATGCCGGCTTTACGGTTTCTTGAATGCTTGCTCTCACAGGTTACAATAAGATCACCGATACCGGTCAATCCATTTAATGTTTCCGCATTTGCTCCCATCTTGATCGCAAGTCTGCTGATCTCAGATATACCGCGTGTGATAAGTGCCGCCTTGGTATTATCTCCGTACCCAAGTCCGTCCGCCATACCTGCCGCAAGCGCGATCACGTTTTTTAAGGATCCGCCAAGTTCCATACCAAGGACATCCGGACTTGTGTATACACGGAACACCTCATTCATAAAGATATCCTGCACGCCCTCAGCCACAGCCTTCTTTCTTGCACCTGCAACGACCGTGGTCGGAAGTCCGATTCCAACTTCCTCTGCATGGCTCGGTCCACACATCACTGCCACATCCGCAGCCGGAACCTCCTGCTCCACAATATCGGAAAGTGTCATCAGGGTATCTTCCTCGATGCCCTTTGCCACACAGACGATCACCTGTCCTTCCTTCACGAAAGGTGCCATGGATTTTGCCGTGCTCCTTGTAAAAACAGACGGCACTGCAAGGATCAGATAATCTTTTCCCTCAATCGCTTCTTTTAAATCTGTGGTAAATGTAATACCCTCCGGTAATTTCACTCCCGGAAGTTTATCCACATGCTCGTGTTTTTCACGAAGCATCTGTATTTCCTGCTCTACAATTGACCAGACTGTCACATCATTACCGTTTGTATGTAATACCAGAGAAAGCGCTGTACCCCAGCTTCCTGCACCTATAACCGCTGTCTTTGCCATGCTGTCATTCCTCCTAATTCTTTTTCATTCCAAATTTATTTTCTGTTCCAGTAAGAAGACGTTTAATATTCGCCTTATGTCTCCATAATGCCATCGCCGTGAAACATGCACTGACAATGTAAAATTCCGGCAGATAGGCAGCATCCACATGAAGATATCCCATGTGCCCAAATATCAGTACCTGGATCAGATAACTTGTGACAACAAGGATCGAACCTAAGGATACATACCTTGTGATTGCGATCGATCCAATAAACAGGATCAGACAGATTGGTGCTGCAAGCGGGCAGACTGCAAGTATCATACCGGATGTACATGCAATCCCTTTTCCACCCTTAAATTTCAGATAAAATGGGAAGTTATGTCCTAAAACTGCTCCAAACCCTGCGTAAAGTTCTAATATCTTAATTGCATCCGGATATTTTCCAATGAAAAGGAAACGGATCAAAAGCACTGCAAAGATAGCTTTAAACAGATCACCCAAAAAAGTGACAAGCCCCGCTTTCCAGCCTAACACACGCAGTGTATTTGTCGTTCCCGCATTACCGCTGCCCTGTGTCCTGATATCCACGCCGTGCTTTTCTCCATAAATATATCCTGTCTGGAATAATCCGAAACAATACCCCACTGCCACTGCTATAATTCTTGCCCCGATCATTATTGCTCTTCCTTCCTCTCACGAATGATAAATTTTAACGCCGTTCCACGGAATCCAAATGTATCGCGGATACGATTCTCCAGATAACGGGTATAGGAAAAATGCATCAATTCTTTGTCATTGACAAAAATAACAAATGTCGGCGGTTTTACCGCAACCTGTGTGGTATAGTAGATTTTTAAACGTTTTCCTTTGTCGGAAGGCGGCTGCTGCATTGCCACTGCCTCCGCAACAATTTCATTCAAAACACCGGTTGCAACACGCATACTGTTATTCTCAATGACAAGATCGATCATCTCAAACAGTTTATTTAAACGCTGTCCTGATTTCGCTGAAATAAATAAAATCTCTGCATATGGCATAAAGCTTAAAATCTGACGGATCTTCTCTGTGTGGCGGTAGATCGTCTTATCGTCTTTCTCAATGGCATCCCATTTATTGACCGCGATGATAATACCTTTTCCACGTTCGTGGGCAATCCCTGCAATCTTCGCATCCTGTTCGGTCACACCCTCTGTCGCATCGATCACAATAATACATACATCGGCACGCTCCACTGCCGTCACGGCACGAATGATACTGTAGCGCTCAATTTCTTCCTTAATCTTATTCTTACGACGGAGTCCTGCCGTATCAATAAACACGTATTCCTTTCCATTGTAACGGATGTCTGTATCGATTGCATCACGGGTTGTTCCTGCAATATCAGATACGATCACACGATCTTCCTGTGCCAGTTTATTGATCAGGGATGACTTTCCAACATTTGGCTTTCCGATAATTGCAACCTTCGGTCTCTCATCTTCTGCCTCGTCCTTGTTGTATTCCGGAAAATTCTTTACCACCTCATCGAGCATATCTCCCAGACCTAACATGGAAGATGCGGAAATCGGATATGGATCCCCGATACCCAGATTATAAAATTCATACACATCCGGCATAAATTTTTCAAAGCTGTCCACTTTGTTGACAACTAAAACAACCGGCTTTCCGGAACGGCGCAGCATATCTGCCACCTTAGAATCCGAATCCTGAAGTCCCTGTCTTACATCTGTCAAAAAAATGATCACATCCGCAGTTGCGATCGCAATCTCCGCCTGCTCACGCATCTGGGATAAAATAATATCTTTACTGTCCGGTTCAATACCACCGGTATCGATCATGGTAAAATGATAATCCAACCAGGTCACATCCGCATAGATCCTGTCTCTGGTCACGCCCGGCGTATCCTTTACGATGGAAATCCGCTCACCTGCAAGCACATTAAACAACGTCGATTTTCCAACATTCGGACGACCCACGATCGCCACTACGGGTTTACTCATAATTTCCTGTACTCCTTTTAATCTTCAAATCTCATGCACTCATGAGCGACTGATACTGCGCTCTGAACATTATTTTGATTTTACAATATCCTGTGGTTCTTGTAAAGATATTTTCCATACAGGGCTTTTGGCAGTGCTTCCACAAAACTTTTTTTATTCTGCCACACCTGCATTTTTCTGGATTTCATCAAACTCATCCTCATTATACAAATGCCAGACTCCACTGATCACTCCCATCTTTTCTAATGCCTTTACCGTATTTTTACATCGTGGTCCAAACTGGATATAACTGTTTCCAGATGCATCACCAATCGCAACATTGTCATTTCTCGTATACTGGTAGTCATAATAATTATAATAGTAATCCCAGGTCTGATAATCATTCCCTTTTCCATAATAAGAAAGCGAAAATGCATTGGTATAGGTCTCTTCCTGTTCATCCTTATAAACTGCAGGAAGCTGGTAATAATCAAAATTACCCTCTTTTACATCCTGCTTGACAGCATCACACAGTATGTTGCTCTCCTGTCTGGAAAATGTATATACATCCGATTCGCCATCACTTTTATAAATTGTTAAATAACCGGAATAATAATCGTTTTCTTCGTATCCGTTTCCAAGGATCTGTTTCATCATATTATCCGGATCCGTCTCGAAAGCGGCCAGTTTATATGCAACGGAATTTTTGTCTTTTAATGCGGCATCCGTAACCGAAACCGGATATCTCCGCTCAAACACAGAACCATCTTTCATATAATACCGGAATGACGTATAATAGTAGTTTTTTCCTTTTTTATATACAGATAAATACTCATCTTTACTTGTGATACACTGTTCCTGCAATTTAAGCACTTCCGGAATCTGTTCTTTTGAAATATAGATCGGATAATCCATATTCACAAATGCAGCCTCAATCTCAGATGCCTTTGGAATTTTCCGTTCAATGCCAAATACATCTATACGGAAACAGGTCAGCACAATCAGAACAACCGCCATAAACCCTGCCCACTCTGCGATTCTTTTTTTACACAACACCCGGAAACTTTTCTGTAAAACCATTTCCGCTGCAAAAAAACAAATACTGCCAAAAAGAAGCATAAAAATCAAAAGACAAACGAATTCATTCATTTTGATATACCCTAACAACAGCGCAGATACAGCAAGTGCGATCAGACCACCGCCGCAAATTCCAGCCAGCCAGCGGAATACAGGTTTTAAAAATGCAATACTTACCACATCTCCTGCCGTTTCAACCTTGTGACTTTTATACAGGATATATGCAAAGACCGTGATCACAACTGCTGCCACTGCATAAACCGCCACTATTTTTCCGCCGTTTACTATAATGCCAATCGCCTGAACATACTCTTTATCATATTTTACTCCCATTGTCAGATTGCGAAAGAGATAATCCAGTGGGGACAATATACTCGATGGATTGTATGACCATGTATCTGATACCCCATAACAGATCAGACTTGAAATATTCTGTACCATCTTTGCACAACCGATCCACAGATAGTTGACTGCCAGGTAGTAAAACGGCATGGCAAAAATATTACTGGTCAGCATAGCCACAAATACAGCAAGTGCATAAGCAAAAAAAGATACCCCTGCAATATCAATAAACCAGTATAGCACATACTGGATACAGGTAATCTGATTCGCCAGACAGACTAATACCCCGGCAATAAATGAAATTACCTCCGGTATAAACAGAAACAGGAAACCGGATACATAATTTGTAATGTAAAGCTCACGTCTGTCTAACGGCAGTGAGTGTATCATATTGGCATTCCGCGGATTATATAAGTAAGAAAATACTGCCAGTGCCGCCGCCGCTGCTGCTATAAATACCGGCACCACTGATCCTGCACCTGCTAACGCAGATCCAATCACATAATATTGCTTCTGTGCAGGCTGCACATTTCCAATATAATTATTCTCAGCATTTGCATAGATCAGCCCGATGCTGACGGGTACTACCATGAGCAGATAGCAAAGGTACACGATCCAGATCGGCCAGTAATGCGTAAGATTCTTTTTAAATATCGTTGTGTTAAAAGAGGATGTCTTTGACTTCATAATCAGCACCTCCCATTTCATATATAAATATTTCTTCTAAGGTCAGTGGAAGGACATCCACGATTGCCGGATTTGCCGCCGCTAACGCTCTTTTAGCATCTTCCGGATCCCCTTTTACGATCAGCGTATAGACCCGTCCCGTATTAGACATATGAAGGACTTCAAATTCTTCCGGTAATTTGGGCACACCATTCTGGCAGGCGACCTGGATTTTTGACACACTGCCCTGCAGATCGCTTAAGGAACGCTCGATCATAATGATTCCCTGATTCATAATACCGACATGATCACAGACATCTTCTAGTTCTCTTAAATTATGGGACGATACAAGAACTGTCATCTGATTTTCCGCAACTTCTGACATGATAATGCTCCAGATCTGTCTGCGCATGACCGGATCAAGGCCGTCCACGGGTTCATCTAAGATCATCAGTTCCGGCTTTGCGCAGATTGCAAGCCAGAAAGCGACCTGTTTTTGCATTCCCTTTGACAGACGGCGAATATTTCTTTTCACATCGATATTCGGGAAAAATTCCTGAAGACGGTAAAAAAGCTTTTCATCAAACGCAGGATAAATTCCCTGATAAAAACGCTTCATCTCCATCGTATCTGCCTGCATAAAATAAAATATTTCATCCGGGATATAAGAAAATTTTGCCTTTACCTTTTTATTTTCATACACCGGTTCCCCTGCAATAAAGACTTCCCCTGCATCCGGTTTATATACCCCTGTAATATGACGGATCAGTGTTGATTTTCCTGCTCCGTTCGGTCCGACCAGTCCATAGATCGCACCTTTTTCCACATGCATATCCACACCTTTCAATGCATGAAATCCCTCAAAAGACTTTTCCAGATGATTCACCTGTATCATTGGTCCACCTTCCCTTCTGCCAGATTATCCATACGTTCGACCAATTCCTTTTCTTTTACAGACAAAAAAAATAATTCTTCCACAATCTCATCAAATTCTGTCAATAACTCTTTCGCCCGCACGTCCAAAACTTCTTTTCGTTCTGCAACAAAAGTTCCCTTTCCAGTGACCGTATAAATATAACCCTCACTTTCTAAATCCCGGTATGCTTTCTGGATCGTATTCGGGTTGATCGCAAGCTTTGCCGCAAGTTCCCGGACCGATGGCAGTTTTTCATCCGCAGAAAGAGAATTTGATATTACAAGTTTTCTGAGTCCATCCTTGATCTGTTCGTAGATCGGCTTGGAATCACGATAATTTAACTGTATCAATCAGATACCCCCTGTCTGTACTAACCGTACTATTTTCTATCATACGGTCAATATAACATGAGGCACCTGCTGATACAATAAAGATAATCCTATGATATTATGAAGATTTTATGAAGCATGCTTAAGTTCCTGTAAAAATACACGGCCGCTTTTTCTAACCTAAATAAGCTTTCAGTAACTCAAATGTGTTTTTCACACCGTCTTTATGGCTTCTCTCATATCCGTGGGAAGCATATACCCCTGCACCGATCAGTCCGTGGCGCACATCATAACCTGCCGTCAGTGCCACATCCGCATCCGAACCGTAGTATGGATAAACGTCTACTGCAAAATCAAGATCATTGTCTTTTGCCGCTTTGATCAATCCTGTGACTACATCATAATTGTACGGTCCCCTGCTGTCTTTTGCACAGATGGATACCTGTGTTTCTTTGCAGGTCAGTCCGTCACCCACACATCCCATATCCACAGAGATCACTTCCGTCACACCCTCCGGGATAGATGCAGCACCGCCATGTCCGACTTCCTCATAGACTGTGATATGCTGGTATACCATGCGCTCGGTTGTGATATTTTCTTCTTTTAAGTATATTGCGTATCCAAGCAGGATACCGACGCTTAATTTATCATCCAGAAAACGGCTCTTGATATAACCTGTCTTTGTCACCGTGGTACGCGGGTCAAAACATACAAAATCACCTGCCATAATGCCAAGTTTTTCTGTCTCTTCTCTGGAATCCGCTTTTTCATCGAGCACGATCTCCATCTCATCCCAGCTTCGTTTGGTATCGCTGTAATCTCCGTTTACATGGACGGAGGCGTTTGAAAGCTGGCAGGTTCCCTCAAATGTACCCGAAAATCTGGTCGCCACACGACAGTTCTCTGCCTCCGCATTGTTGGCATTCATGCCGCCGATTGGAGATACTTTTAATCTTCCGTTTGGTTTGATTTCCGTTACGATCGCGCCAAGTGTGTCAATGTGCGCCTCTAACATCACGGCATCCTCTTTATTTTTACCCCCTAATGAGACAAGTACACCTCCCTTTACGGTAAGTTTTGGCTCATATCCTAATGCACGGTATTCGCCTAAGACATACTCTGCCACCTCTTTGGTATAGCCGGATGGACTGTCAATTTCAAGAATCTTTTTTGTTTCTTCCACGATATAATCAATATAATTTTTCTTTTCCATTTTAATCTCCATTCTTGCGCTGTTTTTATTTTATTTTTTACTTTTCATGATTCCCTCAGATATATAAATCCACCAAGATTTCCCCGCTTTCCATGACTTGCACGGTGGGAAAATAACAGATTTGGATTACAGCAGGTACAGATATTCGTGACGGCGATCTTTTCTTTTAACACGCCAGCCTCCGTTAAGACAATCTCATTTGCTCTCCAGAGATCCAGCTGATATTTGCCATTTTTCTTATCGAGAAGAATTTCTTCCGAATGTCCTGGAAATGCCTCTTTAAAAGCATCTGCAACGTCCACACTGACTTCATAACATTCCTGACAGATAGACGGACCAATGGCACAGACTATATCTTTCGCCTCCGTACCAAATTCACGGTTCATCGCTTCAACCGTGGCAGCCCCCATTTTCCCGGCAGTCCCCTTCCAGCCGGAATGACTCATTCCGATTGCGCGATGAACGGGATCCACAAAATATAACGGCACACAATCCGCATAAAACGTAGATAGTACAATCCCCGGCTCATTGGTGATCAGACCATCGATATCCGTATAATCTCTCTCTTTTACAATGCCTTTTCCAGCATCCTCTGCCGTCACCCTGCGCACATTTGTCGTATGTGTCTGGTCCGTAAAAACAAACTTTGCTATATCTGTTTTCATTGCATCTGCAAGCCGCCTGAAATTTTCCCTTACGTCCGCTTCTTCATCCCCGCGTGTAAAACTTAAATTCAGGGATTCATAAATCCCTTTGCTTACACCGCCAAGCCTTGTGGTAAAACAATGTTCTACGATGCCGGTCTGCTCGATCAGCGGATATTTAAGGAGCGGCAATGTTCCACCCGCTCCATTTTCAAACCATACTTCTTCTAACACAATATTGTTATTCTTCTTTTTAAAATTCACACTGTTACCCTTCCTGTTTCACTTCTAAAAATATCCCTGATACTCAAATGCATTTTTTATGATTTCAACTCCGCTGCAAGACACAGCCGCAACATCAAAACGACACGGTCTATCCGTTTTGCACCCATGTGTCAGCAGATAATACGATGCGACTTTGCTGATCGTACGCTGCTTTTTAGGTGTCACTGCCTCCGCCGGATGTCCACACTTACCGTCTCTGCGGTATTTTACCTCAACAAACACAAGGTATCCTTTATCTTTTGCAATAATGTCGATTTCTCCCATACGGCAGCGGAAATTATATTGCAGGATCTCATATCCTTCGGTTTTTAAATATTCCCCCACCTGTTTCTCATATGCAGTCCCCACTGCACGCCTGTTTACATTCCCCGTATTTTTTCCCCCGTTTTTTTACTATTTTATTTTACATTTCACATCCTGTAAAAACAAGACCTGATCATAACAGTCCTGCCTTACTTAATTTGGCTTTCATTTTGTCCATATCATCCACAAATACCAGAATCTCCGCTACAACATCGTAAAGTTCCGGCGGTATCGTATCTCCGATTTGAAGTTTTGAGAGTGTTTCCGCTAATTTATTATCCTGATAAAACGGTACGTCATTCTCTTTTGCCTTTTCAATGATACGCTCTGCGACTTCTCCTTTTCCTGCTGCTAAGATCTTCGGTGCCGCATCCCCAGGCTCGTATGCAACCGCTACTGCAGTTTTTTGTTTTTTTTCCTGTTCCTTGTTTTTTCCATCAAACCACATAACTGCCTCCTGCACTTTCTACGCACGCACATCAAAAGAATACCTGTGGACCGTTCCTGCCTGTGGCATATCGTGCTGTAGAAAATCTTCCACAAATTCGACCTTTTTTTCTTCCTTTGACATCGTAATACTGCATCGGTATCCCTTCTGTGCCAGCCTCTTTTCCAGAACCGGAAGATGCTTTTCGATCAGATCATAAGAAGCGTCATCCGCAATGTAAAAATTCGTCTTTACATTTTTATCCTTCATACGTATGGAAACATCCGTGGAGCCTAAGTGATCAAGATCTAAATGTAAAAATGCAGTCAGTTCCGCTTCCGGATCGTTCAGATTCTTTTTGTTTGTATACACATACAAATCTCCCGACGCATTCTGCCCGGACAATTTGAGTGGAAGCTGCACATAGGTGTAAACCTGGTTAATCTGATTCATAAACTCCACATTGCTGCGGATATCTGCCGCTGTCTGCACGAATGAATTCTGCGTAACCCCTGCAGCTTTCATAACATTTTCCATCTGTTTCATCTGGTGATCGAGCCGCTCATAAAGATCGCTTACTTTTGACGCTTCTTTTAACTGTTGCGGTTCAAGCAGCCACTGTTTTTCGGCACGGTTCTTTAAAATCGCTCCAAATTCCTTACTTGCAAACAGTTTTGTCATTCCGGCAAACCCATACTCCTGATTCTGTTTTAACACATCCCGCAGTGTATTTAAAAAATCTTCCGCCGTCATAGACTGCTTTAAATTCACTTCCGGTTCTGTAACTGTCTGTGCTAATTCTAATGCCTTCCTGCCTGCATCATCCCCCGACATTGTATCCACAAATACATCTTCCTCTTCCTGCATTTCAAAAAGATCTGTATTGCCTGTCAGCGTGGGTATATTTTGTAATAACCGTTTTAAATGATCCAGTCCGTTATTATCTAAAATCTGCTCTAACGTGTCCGTCTGCATCGGTACCTTCTGCACCATTGCATTTTCCACCGGCTGTTCTCTCATAATATTTTCCGGGTTTTCTGCGCCGCTGCCAGCTGTGACAGTATCCTGTTTTTCTCCAGCTGCCCCCATGGAAAGCAGTTCTTTCGTATTCTGCTGCTGTACCTGTTCCTGTACCTGTACCCGTTCCTGCACCTGTTCCGCTGCTGTTCCATCCTTAATCTGCGGTGCAGCTGTTTCCATCTGCACATTTCCGCTGTCATTTACCGTTGTTTCCCCATTCTGCTGCATGATGCCTTCTGTCTGTGCAACTGTATCTCCATCACCGTTTAAAATATCTAAAACTTTTCCATATAATTCAAAGGACTGTTCATCTCCTAAATCCGCATCTCCGAGAAGCCGTCCGAGCTGATTCATTGCAAGATCCATTTCATCTACGATCGCATGCTGATCCACCATATAATTTTCAAATTGTGACGCCATTTCTACACTGACCGGCAGCCCGATCTTTGTCATCAGAACTGCTGTGTTTACATTGACGTTTTGATTGCTTCCTATCACTCTTCCCATATCAAGAATGCTCTGTTTGCTGATTGACATCTGTTCTTTCATCATGGAATCCACCATCGTGATATTCCGCTCTGTCGCTGGAACTCCGGCGGCGGTCAGCGCATTTAACAAAATCGGATTATTGATATTACCTGCCTGAACATAAGGACGAAGTGCGATCGTTGTTCCATCATTGGATCGAACCTGAAAAAACATGGACTCACCCGGCTGAATGGATACTTTTCCATCCAGCCTTGCCGTGATCGTCTGCCCATTTCCAAGTGCTAAAACAACCTTGCCGTTTTTGACACTGTTGACCGTTCCCTCGAACGTGCTTCCCGGCTCTAATTCCTGCATGGATGACACAAGCTTTTGTGTTCCCTGTGCACTCATTAGTTCTTCTGTTCCATTTTTGACATTCTGACTGTACTGTCCCAACATATCTCTGATCTGCATAACAAACCCTCATTCCAAAAGTCTGGCACTTTATTCGTCTATAAAATTATGGATAAAACTTTTGCGGTGGATCGGGGATGCGCCATATTTCTTTAATGCCGCAATGTGCTCTGCTGAACCATAGCCTTTGTTTGATGCAAACCCATACTCCGGCAGAATCTGATCATATTCCACCATCAGTCTGTCCCTGGTCACCTTTGCAATAATGCTTGCAGCACCAATCGAAATGCTTTTTGCATCTCCTTTGATGATTGGCACCTGTGGAATTGTAACTTCCGGTATCGTCACCGCATCATTTAATAATATATCGGGTGACGGGTTTAATTTACTTATAGCCTCACGCATCGCTTCATAAGTTGCCTGTAAAATATTGATCTCATCGATCCTCTGCGGGGATACCATACCGATCCCGGTTGCAACAGCTTTGTCCATGATCTCATCGTAAAGTTCTTCCCGCTTTGCAGCCGTAAGTTTCTTAGAGTCATTGATATATAAGATATCGCAATCTTTTGGCAGAATCACTGCCCCTGCGACAACAGGACCAGCAAGCGGTCCTCGTCCCACTTCATCAATTCCACAGATATAGGCGTACTGACCATATTTCCGCTCATATTCCTGCAGATTCCATATCCTTTTATGTTCTTCCTCTAATTTTTGCAGTCTTTTTTTTGCCTGCTCTACAAGCTTTATGACACCGCTTCTCTCATCCGCCTCATATGTCTTAATAAAAGAAGGCAGCATTGCTTCCGTTGCCGCCTTCAATTCCTCTTTGATCTGTCCTATTTTTCGTTCTTCCATCTCTGACACTTCCATTTCTGCTGTCTGTATTTTCTACAATAATCCACGCCTTCCGCAGGCAGATCTATTGTCATGAACCATGTTTTAAAAAGCCGATCTCATCAAACGGGTAAATACGAAGCCATGCCCGTCCCATGATCCTGTCTCCCGCGATCCGTCCCACTTCCGCCATACGGCTGTCCATGCTGTCGTTGCGGTTATCACCCAGTACAAAATATTCATCTGCGCCAAGTTCTATCCCGTCTTTTGCCAGTCCGGGATTCTGTATCACTTCTTTTCCGTATGATTCGGACAGCTTTTCGCCATCGATATAAATAGATCCATCCTCATCGATCCGTACATTTTCTCCCGGCAATCCAATAATCCGTTTGATAAAATATCTGCCATCTCCCTGTGGAAACACAATAATATCAAATCTGTCCGGATCCCTAAAACGATAGGACAGCTTATCCACGATCAGATTATCCCCATCCGAAAGTGTCGGCTGCATGGAAACACCATTTACAACCGTGCGCTGTCCTACAAAGTGAATAATCAAAAATGTAATTCCCGCCACCAGTGCAAAATACAGAATCATTTCCAATACTGCCCTGATATCCGTCTTTCTCACCTGTCACTATCCTCCTGCATTTTTGGACGTTCCAGCGTAATCTGCCCTAGTTTTCCACTCCGGAATTCATCAATCAAAAGCGCTGCAGCCTTGCTATAATCTAATTCTCCGCCCTTTGAAATACATTTTCTGTTTTCTGCAATCTGACCTAAAATCACCGGCGGCTCTGCATCTTCCTGCACATCATAGCGTTCATGAAGTACCGTTGGATAATCACTTAACAGTATTTTTATCAGTTCTAATGACAATTCATCAATATTTAAAATCTCATCTTTTATTGCACCGATCAGCGCTAAATAAAGACCGACTCTCTGGTCTTCAAATTTCGGCCAGAGAATTCCAGGGGTATCTAACAGTTCCACATTTTTATTGAGTCTGATCCACTGTTTTCCTTTCGTCACACCCGGTTTATTTCCTGTCTTCGCACAGGCCTTTCCTGCATAGGAATTAATAAATGTTGACTTTCCTACATTCGGAATACCAACGACCATTGCACGCACCGGACGATTTTTGATTCCCCTTTTCCGGTCACGTTCAATTTTTTCTTTGCAGGCTTCCATCACAACATTTGTGACATCTTTCATCCCTGCCTTGCTCCTCGCATCCAGACAGACAACAAAATAACCTTTTTCACGGAAGAAATCCGACCACTCACGGTTTCTTCTCGTATCTGACAGATCCGATTTGTTCATCAGGATCAGTCTTGCCTTATTTTTTCCAAGTTCATCAATGTCCGGATTACGGCTTGCGAGTGGGATTCTTGCATCCACCAGTTCAATCACTAAATCGATCAGTTTTATATCTTCCTGCATCTGACGTTTTGCTTTCGTCATATGCCCAGGATACCATTGAAATTGCATATCTTCCTCCATTCTTATGCGTGAAAATAAAATTTTTCACATCTGTATGTTTTTACAGAAATCCAAGATCCGAAAACGGTGCGATCCGAAACCATGCTTTTCCTATAATATAATCTTTTTTGATATTTCCGATGTTCGCATAGCGGCTGTCCTCACTATTATTGCGATTATCTCCCAGGACAAAATATTCATCCGCACCAAGTGTAATTTCTTCTGCCGCTAAACCTGCATCTTCAATGGACGACACATCCGTCTCCTCATCAAATGCTTTTCCGTTAACATATACCGCTCCATTTTTAATCTGCACGGTATCTCCCGGAACACCTATGACACGTTTTACATAGTAATGCGATTTTTCATTCCCATTTGGCAAAAATACAATAATATCATTTGTTTTCGGATCTGTTACTTTATAAACAAAACGGTTTACCAGAATCTGGTCTCCGCCATTTAATGTCTTAGACATCGACTGTCCCACCACACTTGTCCGAAGTCCGATAAAATAAACAAACGTAAATGCTATGAGTAACGTGAGTGCTATTTCGACTGTCCACGACAGGACTTCTTTTACCACTGCAAAATTGATTTTTTTCTTTCGTCTTCCAAAGTTTAACCCACTTTTTCTTCGTCTTACCACATCCGTTTTCCTTTCCAAAAGAAGTACCTATATACTTTATCACAAAATACTACACTTCGTAAACCATATCCATGGAGAATAAAGAGTAAAAAAATGCCCCGCTGTGTTTCCACCTGCAGGGCAGCTTTTTTACTTTTTACTTAAACTTTTTTACCTGTTCTTCTAAAAACTCCGGTGTATCAAAATAGTCGATCTTCATCGCATGTTTTACTTCAGCAAGAGTTTTCTCTGCCTCACGTTTTGCCGTCTCGCTGCCTTTCTTTAAAATGTCATATACATCACCGATATGGTTTTCGTACTCTTTTCTGCGTGCACGGATTGGAGAAAGTTCTTCCTGCATAACATTATTTAAGAACTTTTTCACTTTGACATCGCCAAGACCACCATGTGTATAGTGATCTTTTAACTCCTGTAAACATGAATATTCCGGAAGGTATTCTGCAAAATGTCCATCATTACAGAAAGCATCCAGATAGGTAAATACCGTATTGCCCTCAAGATTACCCGGATCTTCGATACGGATATGATTCGGATCGGTATACATAGACATAATCTTTTTCTTGACATCTGCTTCCGGTTCGGAGAGATAGATACAGTTGCCGAGTGATTTACTCATCTTTGCCTTTCCATCGGTACCAGGAAGTCTCAAGCATGCTTTATTCTCCGGCAGTAAAATCTGTGGATCTGTCAGTGTCTCACCATATACAGCATTGAACTTGTGCACGATCTCTTTTGTCTGCTCAAGCATCGGCATCTGGTCTTCGCCGACCGGAACTGTCGTTGCATGGAATGCAGTGATATCTGCCGCCTGACTGATCGGATAACAGAAAAATCCAACCGGAATGCTTGTCTCAAAGTTACGCATCTGAATCTCTGATTTCACGGTAGGATTGCGCTGTAATCTCGATACCGTAACAAGGTTCATATAATAAAATGTTAACTCTGTCAGCTCCGTCACATAAGACTGGATAAAGATATTAGACTTCGCCGGATCAATCCCTACGGAAAGATAATCAAGTGCTACTTCCATGATGTTGCTGCGCACTTTTGCTGGATTGTCTGCATTGTCGGTAAGTGCCTGTGCGTCCGCAATCATAATAAAAATCTTATCATATTCTCCGGAATTCTGAAGTTCCACTCTCCGCTTTAAAGAGCCCACATAATGTCCCACATGTAATTTGCCTGTCGGGCGGTCGCCCGTTAAAATAATTTTCTGTGCCATATTTTTTCCCCTGTCAAACATATTTCTGTGCTTATTATACACGTTTTGTTCACGTGATTCAATTTTTTCTTTCACATATGGGTAATCTCTGTCAGTTTCCTTCTAAAACCCGGCTGATCCGAAGGCGCGCTTTCTTTGCATCGACCGGTTTTAGCAGAAATCCATCCGCTCCTAACTGTTCTGCTAATTCCCGGTCTTCTTCCCTGTCGCTCATGGTAAGTACGATCACCGGTATCTTTTTGAATACCTCAGATTTCTGCCTTCTCCTTAGCACCTCAAATCCATCCATTCCGGGCATCACAATATCCAGAAGAACCACATCAATCTTTCCTGCACTGTGTTCTACCAGATCAAGACATTCCTGCCCGCCTGATGCTTCCGCCACATCATAAGTATCTTTTAAATTTTCTTTTAAAATCACTCTCTGAAGTTTTGAATCATCTGCAATTAATACTGTATATTTCACAATGTCACCCTATGTATCTTTCCTGCTGTTTTTCTTATTCTGCCACAGAATGACACACGGTTCAACTGTCCTTTTTTCCCAGTATTTTTATATGGAATAATCAAAAGACCCTCCGACTGCTTTTTCCTCTTTTGTCATCACAGAATCTGCCCTGCTTTCATAAATCACATGATCTATTTTTTTCAGCAGTTCTTCCCAGGAAGAAGCCGAAACCGTCACTTTGTCTTTATCTGAGATTTTATCGGTATTATCCGTTTTTTCCTTTTTATCCGTCCGGTCAGCTTTTTTCTGTTCTGTACGTTTCTGCTGTGCTTCCTTCTGCGCTTTCTTTTTCTCTTTTGCTGCGGTCTCTTTTTTGTCTGCGATACGCTCTCTCTGGGATGCAAGTGACTTGTCCACAACCGCAAAAAATGATGCATTTCCGTGATCATCAAATGTCATTCCAAAAGAACTTACCGAATCAGCTTTCGAACCAAGACTGTCTTTCATCTGGTTTAACCGGGACGTTGCATTGTCTAAAATTCCTTCGTATTTTGCACGATACTCTTCATCTTCTGCCATCTTTTCAATCTTGTCAGAATCGATTAAAACAAGCAGTTCCTTAGAGCTCTGATACATGCCCTTTTTGCTCTCCGCTTCTTCTTTTTTCTCCGGAGAAACAAGGATAAAATCCATGTTGGAATATTTTGCTTTTAATTTTTCGTAGTACTTCTTAGCCTTATCGCTCAAAACCGGTTCTCCGATGGTTCTGCCACTTACCTTGCTTTTCTTTGTGGTCTTGTCGGTCTCTTTAGTGCCGTCAGTCTTTTTATTGTTGTCTGTCTTTTTGTTGTATTCTGTGCGGTATGAATAGTCCGCTGCATAAGAATTTAATGCACTGTTACTGCTGATCTCGCTCATATGAATCCCCTTTCTTCCATGAAAAATCTGTTTTCGCCTTCTAATTCCATTTATCCGGCAACTTTTGTTTCTATTATGCTTATCGGCTCATTTGGGAATTAATTTATATGGATACAGACTTGACTTTTTTGCGGGAGCAGATACACTGTATAACAGCAAAACATATTATATATTGGAAAGAAGTGTTTACAAATGACACAGAACAAACAGATACAAAAAAATCATATGGATATTCCGTGGCACCAGTTTACGGGAGCGGACAAATCTCTTCCTATCACCCAGGCAGGACTGACCGAAAAAGCCTCCGTGATCGGGCGTACCGGTCTTATGATGCTCTCCTGTGGTACCGGAGCATGGCGCGTGCGCAGTTCCATGAACAGTCTTGCCACTCTGCTTGGTGTTACCTGTACCGCTGATATTGGACTGATGTCGATCGAATATACCTGCTTCGATGGAACTGACTGTTACTCGCAGTCTCTCTGCCTGACAAATACCGGCGTCAATACTTCGAAATTAAACCGGTTAGAGCGTTTCGTCAACGATTTTGACCATGAATGCTGCACAATGTCCGGTGAGCAGATCCATACTTATTTAGACCAGATTGAACAGATTCACGGTCTTTATTCCCCATTTGCACTTGGATGTGCATCAGCATTTGCCTGCAGCGCATTTACATTTCTGCTCGGCGGAGGACCTATTGAGATGCTCTGCGCGTTCTTTGGTGCCGGCATTGGAAATTATCTGCGGTGTAAATTGACAAAACATCATTTTACGCTTTTTCTCTGCATTGCCGCATCCGTTTCAAGTGCCTGTCTGGTTTACGCCGGACTGTTAAAAATTGCAGAATTGCTATGGGGAATCTCCATTCAGCATGAGGCTGGTTATATCTGTGCCATGCTCTTTATCATTCCCGGTTTTCCATTTATCACAAGTGGGATCGACCTTGCAAAACTTGATATGCGTTCCGGACTTGAGCGTCTTGCCTACGCGCTGATCATTATTGCCGTTGCCACAATGTTTGCATGGATGGTAGCTCTTTTACTTCATCTGCAGCCGGTAGATTTTCTTCCGTTAAACCTTACTCTGGCAGAAAAGATCATCTTCCGTCTGCTTGCAAGTTTCTGTGGCGTATTCGGATTTTCAATCATGTTTAACAGTCCCAGACAGCTCGCCGCTGCCGCTGCCATAATCGGTGCCATTGCAAATACATTCCGGTTAGAACTTGTTGACCTTTTGGGAACACCTTCCGCTGCCGCTGCATTTTTAGGCGCGCTGACCGCGGGACTGCTCGCATCCCTTTTAAAGAACCATGTCGGTTATCCAAGGATCGCGATCACCGTTCCATCTATCGTTATCATGGTTCCGGGATTATACCTGTACCGCGCGATCTACAATCTTGGCATCATGTCTTTGGATGTATCGGCCTCCTGGTTTGCCTCTGCAATCCTTATTATCGTGTGCCTGCCTCTCGGACTGATCTTTGCAAGGATACTGACCGATAAAATGTTCCGGTACTGTACCTGATACATTATTCTTTTAATAAATATTCGTCTCTCTTTGCCCCGGTGGAAACAAGGTAAATGGAATGTCCGATCAGTTCTTCGATCCTTTCGATATACTTCTTTGCATTTTCCGGAAGGTCATTCCAGTTTTTGCAGGATGAGATATCGCAATTCCATCCGTCTAACATCTCAAGCTCCGGTTCCGCAGAATCAAGTAATACATTCGTCGGGAAATCTGTGATGAGATTTCCATTTACACGGTATCCAGTGATAACAGGGATCTTTTCAAAACAGCTTAGTACATCCAGTTTTGTCAGGGCAATATCCCCTGCATTCTGACACTGTAATCCATATCTGCTTGCAACTGCATCAAACGGTCCGACTCTTCTCGGACGTCCGGTTGCAGCACCAAATTCATTTCCAGCCTTTCTTAATTTATCGTTCCATTCCCCGTCAGCGGCTTTCTCAGCGACAAATGGTCCCTCACCAACACATGTAGAATATGCCTTCATGACACCTACGACACGCTCCGGTTTTCTTTTTGGAATACCCGCTCCGATCGTTGCATAGGCTGCGATCGTACTGGAACTGGATGTATATGGATAAATTCCGTAATCAATATCACGCAATGCGCCAAGCTGTGCCTCGAAGAGGATATCTTTTCCCTCTGCAGCTGCTTTTTCCAGAAGTGCCCCCGTATCGGTAATGTACGGTTTTAAAAATTCTGCCTGTCCCCGGCACCAGTCCATGACCTCTTCTACTGAGAGTGGTTTTTGGCCATATACCTTTTCAAGAATCAGATTTTTGCTCTCCACGATCATTGCGATCCGTTTTTTGATCACTTCCGAATCCAGATATAAAAGATCACCCATACGAAGTGTTTTCTTCATATATTTGTCACCATAGGCATAGGCAATTCCTCTTTTTGTAGAGCCAAATGCTTCTCCGGTCTTAGATAGCCGTTCTTCCTCTAATACATCCTGTCTGACATGGAATGGCATGCAGACAGTCGCTTTTTCTGATATCTTTAAATTTTCCGGACTAATTTTTACGTTCATATAACGCATCATTTCAATCTCATGTCTCAAATGATCCGGATCAATCACCATTCCGTTACCAAGCACACAGACAACCTCCTGATGCAGGATACCGGATGGCAGCAGATTTAAAACAAATTTACCTTTATCTGTCACTACGGTATGTCCCGCATTGTTTCCTCCCTGATAACGAACCACATAATCGGCGTGTTCACTTAATAAATCCACGACACGTCCTTTTCCTTCATCGCCCCAGTTAATACCAGTTACTGCTGTTAACATAAATATTCACACTCCTTTTATGCCTGTGCATGTACAATCTTATCTGCTGTTTCAATACTCTTTTCCAACCGTTCCGAGAAACGATGGATCGGCAAAAATACGCCCAGTTCATCAAATCTCTGCCCTTCGTCTTCTAACGAATCCTGTCCGTAATAAACAAAAGAACGCGGCAGATCTTTCTGCAGTTTCATCATGATATCCCACACTGCTGCATATGCCTGTGCTTCCGTTCTCTGCTGTTTTACCGTATCCGGCAGTTCATAAACAAGCAGCAGTCCGATATGCTCACCCATCTTATATTCCATCACATCCATCGTATCCGAATCATAGCTGTGACGCTTGCGGTATCCGTATGCAAGATACATCTTTACACCTTTATCTTTCCGGAATACCTTTTTAAACCTGTTATAATCTTTTTCACTCACATGGATTTCCTTTGTCTGAATCAGATTTCCATCCTCATCCGTAAGCAGATACGGATTGATCTGACCATCCGCATTAAAGCGGAATGGTGCTAAAAATGAGTTTCGCAGCAGATCAAACATACTGTTTTTGCAGACTGCCATCAAAAATGCAGTCAGATCACGGTTTTTATAGGCATCAAACAATGCCTTTGCAAACTGCTCCGGTGGAAGATATCCACCCACCAATTCCAGATCCGAATCAATTTCTCCATAAAAAGTCTGCATCAGACGCTCACAGGCTTCCGGATCTTTCAATATTTTATCAAACAGCAGATCTGCTTTTTCTTCTCTTGGAAATATTGTCTGCATCGTAATCCTTTCCTCCTTTATCTAATCTTTTCTAAGAACATCAGCAGGAAGCTGATCAGCAAAAGTCCACCGGATATCCAGATCACATGAAATCCATACCTCGCAGACAGATTACCTCCGATTCCCGCACCGACTGCAAAGAATAAAATAATTCCAAAATAGTAAAGTGCCTGTCTGATCTGCTCCGGACGTTTTTCCCTGAGATACAGTGAAAATGCTGCTGTGCCACTCCGCAGATTTCCGATACACATCGTACTCGCATAAGAATGTCCGTTGACTTTCCGGAATGTCTGAACCTGCATCGCACAGGAGAAAGAAACCAGAACCGTTGCTGCCATATTAAGGTTCTCCGGCAGAAATCCCACGAATACCAGAATCGCTATCTCACAGAGTAATACTGACTGTCTCCAGTGCAGCTTTCTCGCATACTTAAAACTTTCCTGTATCCGCTCTGCCACAAACACACCGACTGCAAATGCGAGCAATGGGAACAGATAACGCAATCCCTCACTCCACTCTCCCATCATAAAATGCTGACTCATGAGTACCACGTTTCCGGTCTGTGCATTCGAGAACACACCATCTCTCGTAAAATAAGTGTATGCATCCTGGAACCCACCGGACAGTGCCAGAAACACACTCGTGATAAACGCCTCCGACATCTGCACTTTCGTACTCCTTGGCTCATTTTGATTCAAAGCCAATGTTCTCACCTCTTATTCCCGTTTTTTCTCATTGATTTCTTACATCGTCTGTATTATAGTATCCCTGTTATCAGATGTAAAAAGTATTATTGATATATCCGTCATATGATTTTTATATAATAAATAAAAGGAGACAAAACACCGCATGATCACTTACGACTATTACCGTATTTTCTACTATGTTGCACAGTATAAAAGTTTTACCAGAGCTGCAGAGGCACTGCACAATAACCAGCCAAATATCACAAGGTGCATGAATAATCTGGAATCGGAATTAAACTGTACACTGTTTTTGCGCTCTAACAAGGGGATAACGCTGACTCCCGAAGGAAAAAGATTATATGAACATGTTGCGATTGCCTATGAGCAGCTGTCGCTTGGGGAAGATGAGATCCGTCAGAATAGGGATCTCGAAAATGGACTGGTTTCCATCGGAGCCAGCGAAAATGCGCTGCGCCTGCTATTGCTTCCGGTATTAGAACGTTTTCACGAACAATATCCACATGTGCGCATCCGTATTTTCAATCACTCCACACCACAGGCAATTTTAGCATTAGAGAGCAAGGTCGTCGATTTTGCAGCAGTCACCTCACCACTTACCATCCAAAAACCACTGCACAAAACACACCTTGCCTCCTACCGCGAAATTCTGATCGGAGGAACAAAATATAAAGAACTGGCTTCACAGATCCGAAGCTTAAATGATCTTTCCGGAATACCGGTTATAGGGCTTGCCGACGGCACCGGGACCAGAGAATTGTATCACCGTTATTTCTTAAGTCATGGTCTGATGTTCGCACCTGATATGGAGGCTGCCACCACCGACCAGATCCTTCCTATGATCATACACAATCTCGGTATCGGTTTTTACCCGGAGGAGCTCGCTGCAGAGGCGATCGCACGCGGCAGTGCCTACGCGATCCGTCTCGTCGAACCCATACCGGAACGTGAAATCTGTTTAGTCACAAACAGCAGCACCCAGATGAGTGCTGCTGTCCGCAAAGTAATTTCTTTTCTTTAAACCATTATCGGTCTTCCCTGAAGTATGCTTCTCCAAGGCTTGCCGGTGGCTGGTTTTCCTGTTTATTTCGTTTACTTGTGATCACAAGTACAATGATCGTCACCACATAAGGAAGCATCTTGCAGAGTTCCTGTGTTGCACGGGTCAGTCCCGGCAGATAGATATATAAAATATAAAGTCCACCAAACAGGAATGATCCCCAGATTGCATGATCCGGATTCCAGAGTGCTAAAATAACCAGTGCGATTGCCAGCCATCCACGGTCACCAAATCCGTTGTTAGACCAGGTTCCTCCGAGATATTCCATGACAAAATAAAGTCCTCCAAGACCTGCGATTGCTGCTCCTGTCACAGTTGCAATGTATTTGTATTTTGATACATTGATACCTGCAGCATCTGCAGTCGCCGGGCTCTCCCCGACTGCACGTAAGTTTAAGCCGCGTCTGGTCTTTTTCAGAAAATAAGTCATGCATACCGCAAGGATCACGGACAAATAGGTCAGAAATCCATAGGAAAATAATAAATCTCCGACAAAAGGAATCGCGGAAAGTCCCGGAATCTTTGCACGAAACGCAGCCGCTGTTATCTGTACGGAAATCTGTCCGACACCTCCTGCAAGTTTTGAGATAGATCCACCAAAGAAGTTACCAAAACCTACACCAAATGTTGTAAGCGCAAGACCGACAACATTCTGGTTTGCACGCAGTGTGATCGTTAAAAAACTATAGATCAGTCCGCCTAACGCAGCTACGATCAGTGTTGCAAAAAAGGCGATCAAAAGACCAATAAATCCATTTGGATTTTCATTGCCATTCTCATAGAAAAAAGCACCCATCAGACCGGCAATACCACCCATGTACATGATACCCGGTATTCCAAGATTTAAGTTACCGGACTTTTCTGTCACGATCTCTCCGGTCGCACCGAATAATATCGCAACGCCCTGTCCGATTGCTTTTTGTATAAATGTCATAAGCAGATTCATTTATTTTCCCTCCTTATGGTTCTTTTTCCATTCCAGTCTGTAATTAATAAAAAACTCACATCCGATCAGGAAAAACAGCAAAATACCTGTAATGATATCTGATGCATTCTCATTTAAACCAAACTGGGAAGCGATCTGGATCGATCCCTGCTGCATAAATACTAAAAATGCAGATACTAAGATCATGGCAAATGGATTAAATTTAGACATCCATGCTACGATGATCGCGGTAAATCCACGTCCACCTGCTGTACTTGTAGAAATCGTATGGCTTGCACCGCTGACGATCAGACAGCCGGAAAGACCACAAATAGCACCGGAAATCATCATGGTACGGATGATTACTTTTTTTACATTGATGCCGGCATAACGCGCGGTATTCTGGCTTTCTCCGACAACAGCGATCTCATATCCCTGTTTACTGTATTTCATGTATACATACATACCGAGTGTGATGACAAGAACCACGATCACATTCAGTCCATACATATTTCCAAACACAGATGGGAACCAACCTTTCTGTCCTGCTGCATTGATAATACCGACCGTATTCGAACCGGATGGATTCTCCCAGAATACAATGGCAAATGTTACAAGCTGCATTGCCACATAATTAAGCATCAGCGTAAACAATGTCTCATTTGTGTTAAAATATGCCTTAAACACTGCCGGGATCAATCCCCAGATCAGACCTGCTGTGGCACTTGCAATAAAGATCAGGATCAGAAGAAGCCAGTTTGGCATTGCATCCCCCGCATAGATCATCAGTGCGGCGGTTGCCATACCTCCCATTAAGATCTGTCCCTCAGCTCCGATATTCCAGAACTTCATTTTAAATGCAGGCGTCAGTCCGATCGCAATACATAAAAGTACTAATGTCTCGCGGATCGTCACCCACACACGGCGGCTGCTTCCAACCGCACCATCTACGATACCAAGATATACCTGAAGCGGATTCTGTTTTGTGATCGCAACGATCACAAGTCCTGCAACGATCAGCGATAATACAACAGCTATAAGACGGATTCCCCATGCTTTAGCAGTGCTTATCGTATCCCGTTTTATCATACGAACTGCCGGTTCTTTTACTTCTTTACTCATTTGCCTGTTTCTCCTCTCCCGAACCCGTCATCAAAAGTCCAAGTTTTTCTTTCGTGGTATTTCTCGCATCTACGATACCTGACACTCTTCCGCCGTTTAACACAAGGATTCTGTCACACAGCTCTAAAAGAACATCTAAATCCTCGCCGACACAGATGACTGCAACTCCTTTTTTCTTCTGTTCATTTAACAGATTGTAAATCGTATAAGAAGAGTTGATATCAAGTCCACGTACCGGATATGCTACCATCAGCACGTTTGGATTGCTTGCAATCTCACGTCCCACAAGGATCTTCTGCACATTTCCACCGGAAAGACGGCTGACCGGTGTCTCAACTCCCGGCGTTACGACTTCAAGCTTGTCCACGATCTCCTGTGCAAGCTGTTTTGGTGCTTTACGGTCTGCAAAGAAATGTTTTCCTTCCTTGTAGCTGCGGATCATCATATTATCTGTCAGATCCATAGATCCAACCAATCCCATTCCAAGACGGTCCTCCGGGACAAATGATAATGCAATGCCAAGTTTTTTGATGTCCTCTGCTTTCATATCGGAAATCTTTTCTACGTTTCCCTCTGGTGAATCATAAAGGATCTCACCACTCTCGATCGGTTGTAAACCAGCCACAGACTCTAAAAGTTCTTTCTGCCCACTTCCGGAAATACCTGCGATACCGAGAATTTCCCCACTGTATGCAGTAAAAGAAGCCTCTTTTAATACTTTTAATCCTTCCTTATTCCGGCAGGTCACGCCGCGCATCTCGATTCGTTTTTTTGCATTTTCCGGTTCGGTACGATTGATATCAAGCGTCACTTTTTCACCGACCATCATCTCAGTTAAAGACTCTACCGTCGCACCTTTGGTCTCCACGGTGTCTATGTATTTTCCTTTTCGAAGCACAGCCACACGATCAGAAAGTTCTAACACCTCGTTTAACTTATGTGTGATGATAATGATAGACTTTCCTGCGGCACGCATATTGCGCAGCACAGCAAATAATTTTTCTGTCTCCTGCGGTGTTAAAACAGCAGTCGGCTCATCTAAGATCAGAATGTCTGCACCACGGTATAAAACCTTTACAATCTCAACAGTCTGTTTCTGGGAAACGGACATATCATAAATTTTCTGGGATGGATTTAAGTCAAATCCATAACGGTCTGTCAGTTCTTTTACTTCTTTTTCCACCTGTTTTAAATTCAGGCGTTCTTTTCCCGGCAGTCCTAAAATAATATTCTCGGCGGCTGTTAAAATATTGATCAGCTTGAAATGCTGATGAATCATTCCAATTCCGAGCTCGAAGGAATCTTTCGGAGACCGGATTGTCACGGTTTTCCCATTTACACGGATCTCTCCCTCATCCGGGAAATAAATACCGGAGAGCATGTTCATCAGCGTAGTCTTTCCACTACCATTCTCTCCTAATATGGAAAGGATTTCTCCCTTTCTCACTGTCAGATTTACATTGTCATTTGCGACAACCTCTCCAAAACGTTTGGTTACACCCAAAAGTTCAATCGCATTTACCGGTTCCACAAACAGTCCTCCTTTAACGTAAACTGCGGAACTGCGATAAAAGGTCTGTCCCTTCACAGTTCCGCAAAAAATCTTAATCAATCATTCTGCACCGCAGATGCTCTTAGTTGGTCACAGAAGTGATACCATCGATGATGATATCGAAAGATGGAGCAGATGCCAGCTCAGACTCATGATAATATCCGTCTGATACATAATCTGCATATTTTGCATAATCGCCACCTTCTGCAATCAAGTCTTCTAATGAAGAACCGTTTACAGTAAATGCGGATGTATCGAATACATGAAGTGATCCGTCTTTGATTGCATTTTCAACCTCTGTTACTTTTGCATCTGTTCCCTCTGCAGCCACTGCCTCGTTGATCGGTGTAATGTCAACTGCACCTTCTGCAAATCCCTGGCACCAGTCTGTCTCGATTGCTGTTCCGTCTAATACACACTGTACGGCATGTGTATAGTAAACACCCCAGTTGTTTGTCGGGGAAGTAAGTGCTGCATCCGGAGCAACAGTTGTCATATCAACGTTGTAACCGACACATGGAACTTTCTTATCCTCACAGGTACTTGGCGCACCAGTGGTATCTGCATGCTGGCTGATCAGAACACATCCGTCATCGATCAGTTTCGCTGCTACTTCTGCCTCACCGGACATATCTGCCCAGCTGTTTGTATACTGTACTTCCATAGTTGCGGAAGGACACTGGCTCTTTGCTCCTAAATAGAAAGAAGTAAATCCGGAAATAACCTCCGCATATGGGAATGCACCAACATAACCGATCTTTGCTGTATCTTCTGTGATTGTTCCGTCTGCGATCATCTCATTTAATTTCATACCTGCAACAACACCGGAAACATAACGTGCCTCATAGATAGAATCAAAATAGTTGTGCATGTTTGAAAGTCCGGAAGACGCTGCCTGATATCCGGTTGCATGACAGAACTGAACATCCGGGTACTCTGCTGCTGCCTGAAGCAGGTAACTCTCATGTCCGAAACTTGTACCGAAAATAATGTTGCATCCCTGATCTGCTAAATCAACTGCTGCATCATAAGCAGATTCATCTTCCGGGATCAGAGTTTTTTCTACGACCTGATCCTCAGATAATCCAAGATTGCTCATCATCTGATCGATACCAGCCATATGTGCTGCTGTATATCCTTCGTTCTCATCACCAATGTACATGACACCTACCTTGATATCCGATGCCGATTTTGCCTCGCCAGCCGCTGCTCCACTCTCTGTTGCAGCTACAGTACTGTCTGCTGCATTATTATCTGATGCATTGTCTGCTGATGTGTTGTCAGCAGTTCCATTTGAGCCACATCCTGCCAGCATGGAAACGGTAAGTCCCATGGTCAATAATACGCTTAATGCTTTTTTCATTTTTTTCATCCTCCTGTATCACTACTTAATAGAAATACATGAGTAAATTTAGCATAGAGAATTTTTTCCGTCAATGCAATTTTCGTCGTATTTCCCGGAAAATTCAATTTTTAACGCAAAATTTTTTCATTTATAAGCGGAGGTTATTTTTATCATTCCACAAACTTATGGTTCCCAGCTTAACGAAACATTTTTATAATCCCTCTGTCATTCAACTGTTTTAGAAATGAAACCAGAAGCGGTACTACAAACAGACCGATGATTCCAAAAAATTTTAAACCGATCAGCATACATGGCAGCATGATCACCGGCGATAACCCCATCTGTTTTCCCACCAGTTTCGGCTCGATCAGATTCCGCACGACTGTTATTACAAGGTAAAGCGCGAACACACCGACTCCGGTAGAGATCCTTCCCGATGCGAAGGCGAGTACCGCCCACGGGATCAGCACTGTACCGGTTCCAAGCACCGGAAGGATATCAAGTACCGCAATAATAAATGCAATGGCAAATGCATTTTTGATTCCAAGCAAAAACAGACCTGCCACAAGTTCCGCAAACGTGATCCCGAAGATCAGACAATAAGAGATAATGCATTTCCCCATCGTCCCGGTCACATAATTTTTTCCATCCCGGAACGCACGCTGGTATTCCGCCGGAATCTGCCGCTTTAAAAATGCCCTGATCTGTGGAAATTCCAGTTCCATAAATACCGTTGCGATCACTGTGATCAGAAGTTTCATAAAAAATCCCGGTATTCCTGCTGCCATCCCGGATACCCCGTCGATCACACCATCTGAGATGCCCGACATCAGCTTGCCTGCATTCTTTATCGTCTGTGCTGACTCCGCACCGACATCCTGCAATCCTTGCGTTTTTTCAGTCTGCCCTACCGGATAAAACACAACTGACAAACGTTCCACCCACTGATAAAAACGCTGCATAACAGGCACAACCGTATCCGAAAAAAAGACAGACAGCTCCCGCGTCAGATCATAGATCAGCCTCACCAGATAACTGCCTGCAAAATAAAGGACGGCTGCCAGAAGTATATAAAAGAAAAGAACCGTTGTAACCGCCACGATTCCTCTTTTGATATGTGTTCTCTCCGTAATGAACTTTACTGCTCCAGCCAATAGCGCCGCCACTGCAAAGGCTGCCAGAAACGGGAAAAGCACAGATCCCGCCGCTTTTAATACTACCCATAAGATCACAAGCCACACTGCTCCAAATGCAAAGCTGATCAGAAATTCCTTCTGACGTCTCAACCGTTCTTCCCTGTTCATCGCCCACCCTTTTCCTTTACTGCTGCCTTATTGATCTTTTATTACTATATCCGTTTTGGATGGGATCTATGTACGCTTTCAACACTTTCCCAAGCAAATACGGATTATTCAGTGAACGGTAAATCATTTCAATCATCAGCCTTTGCTTTTATTCCGTCCAGATGGGTAACTTCCTCTCTATCGCTACAAAATTCCTTTCCAATCCTGCACTTCACAAAGCTTCGGCGCTTCAAAATCTGCATGCAGCGACTGGTAGAACGGTCCCACTCCAAGCGATTTCATCCCACCGGCTTTTGCAGCCTCAATTCCAGCTGCGGAATCCTCCACAACAAGACATTCCTCTGGCAACAGTTCAAGTTTCCTTGCTGCGACAAGAAATACTTCTGGATCCGGCTTTGATTTTGTCGTATCTAATCCACAACTAACCTGATCAAGATAGGATGTCAGCCCCGTCTTTTCCAAAATAATTGGCGCATTTTTACTTGCTGACCCAACAGCAAGCAAAAGATCCATCTCTTTTAATTTTTTCAACACATCTTTCACATTTTCAAGCACTGCGGATTCATCCATCTGTTCTAAAAGTTCCAGATAATAATTATTTTTCCGCTCCGCAAGCTCTGCCTTCTCTTCATCACTGTATTTACGATCCGCTTTCTCAAGCACAACTTCTAAGGATGCCATACGGCTTATACCACGCTGTCTGCGATTATCCTCTCTCGTAAATCCGGTAATGCCAAGCTCCTGTGCCAGACGTTTCCAAGCCTGGTAATGCATTTCATCTGTGGACACAAGTACTCCATCTAAATCAAAAATAATACCTTTTATCATAATCTCTCCATTCCATGACCATTCCCAGCACGGCTTTAGAGTGCTGTAATTGTTCCATTCTTTCCCTTAATATTCACTTCATATTCTGTTCCCTGGAAAAATACGTGAAAGCATATTGCCTTCATGCTTTGTGGCAGATTCGGGTGACATACCAGTTTTCCATTTTCTACACTGATACCTGCAAAGCCTTCCACCACTGTCATATATGCAGCTCCTGCTGCTGCCGGATGTGTTCCACCAATATATACCAATCCTGCCCACTCTTTTCCACCATCTGTCAAATCTGCCATTGCTGATTTTAAAAAGAATGGATATGCCCGTTCCGGCTCCTCAATCTTGCACGCAAGCATTGCATACATTCCTGCACTCAGGGAGGAACCGTGCTCCGTTCTTGGTTCATAATATTCCCAGTTGGCACGAAGCACGTCAGTGTTGTATTCCTGACTAAACAGGTTTAGGGCAGTAACAACATCTGCCTGTTTTATAATCTGTGTGTGTGAAGCAACCCCATTTGCCCCACCCCAGTATTCTTTTTCATGCAAAAGTCTGCTGCGCACTTCCTCTAAGGTCGCATCTTCCATTTCAAAATATCCTTCAAACTGTTCCACAATGTTTTTATATGGACCATCTGATTGTGGCTTTGGAATATAGAGTTTTCCCGCTGCATCCGAAAATTTTCTAATCAGTTCCTGTCCATCATATCCGTCTGGAAGTAATCCATTATCCATTGCGAAAACAATGACTTCCGAAGCTTTTTCCAACACATATTTCGCCATCCGGTTTGTGTAGATATTGTTATTTATCCGCTCATGGTACTCGTCTGGTCCAATTACGTCATGAATCTCATAAACCATCCGGGGCAGCCTATGCAAAAGTAAACTGTAATAAAATTTTGCGCATTCTACAATTGTTCTTACGCCATCCGTATCGAGCAGACTTTTATCACCCGTCCAATCTACATAACGCATAATTCCATACACCACCGCCGCAGAAATATGAACCTGTTTATCTTTGAAATATGTACGCATTGGTCTTCCTGTAAAGACATCCGTAACATTATAGTCTGTACATGCATCGTAGCCGCCTTCCTGGCTCTCCCATGCGTAAAAAGCACCTTCATATCCATAATGTGCTGCCTTATCCAATGCACCCTGCAATGTGTCAATACGATATTTCATCAGAACACGGGCAGTCTCTGGATTTGTCATCAGGAAAAAATCAAGCATAAACATTTCTGTATCCCAAAATACAGCTCCCTTGTACGTTTGCCCCGACAGACCTCTGGCCGGAATTGATAAACTATGCGTGTGTCGGGGAGCTATGGACTGCAAATGATAGAGCGAGTAATTGACTGCAAGCATAGCTTTATCATCGCCTTCAATCAATACCTGAGAATGCCTCCATAATTTTTCCCAATATGAAATATGTTCTTCTTTTAAAATCTGATACTCCTTAGTCCGGTTCTGCTGTACCAGCCGCAATGCAGCTTTCTTTGGATCTTCACAATCTTTCCCCGTGTATACTCCAATCCACTTTTTTACTGTATAAGTTTTTCCCGGCATAGAAGTAAACGAAATACAATGCAGCATTTTGTGGTACTTTGAAACCTGCTTTATCTCAAAGGAATCGGATGCCCGTATCATCTCTGCCACCGCAATCGGAATCCCCATCTCATGAGTCTTTGCAGTTGCAATAATGCAATCCTGCCCACCCTCCAACATGATTTTTTCAAGATGTGGTCCATTTAAATCCCAGACATCCGCATCAATTCCCGTAATAAGCTCGATGTCTGCCTGAAACTCTGCACTAATTTCAAAGCACATTCCTACCGTGTGAACATCTTGCATACTTGCAAATCGTTCTGTCTTAAATGAGATATTTCCTTTCGCTGTATGCCACACGGTATCCCTGCAAAATATGCCATGTCGGTAATCCAGTTCTATTTTGTGAGATGCGGGCGTTACCTTTGGAAGACGATATATATCCCCATCCACGCGTAGGTATGAAAAGCATCCGTTTGGCGCATTAATTGGTTCCCGCCATCCACTCGACTGATCATAAATCCCTGCCAGATTTATTGCGGGCAGTTTATCCGCCTCATACTCCTCTAGCGTACCCCTGATTCCCATATAACCATTACCAATCAGATACCTGCTGCCCAATGATGCAGCCTTTTTTTCCTCATATCCATTTTCACTTATTACCCAATCCAGCATTAATTTCCTCCTTTAAGCAGGCATTGCAAATGACTGCAGCTGTCCATCAATTGTTACCTGCTGACCATAAATCTGAAGTGAAACTTTTTGGTTATTTAAGGTTTTTAAATTCACGCAGTCTTTCTTTACATCCACGCAAATAATCTCATCCTCATAAACGATATGGAAACGATAACCGTTCCACTGTTGTGGAATGGTTGGCGCAAGCGTAAGATTATCTCCATCCGCCCGCAATCCTCCGAATCCATAGACAATATTCATCCATGCTGCTGCAATGGATGTCGTGTGCAGCCCCTGTCCGCTGTTTCGATTATAGTTATCTAAATCCATACGGGTTGCAAATTTAAAAAAGTCAAATGCCTCCTCCGCCTTACCAAGCTGTGCTGCAAGAATCGAATGAACCGATGGTGAAAGAGAACTTTCATGGATACAACGTGGCTCATAGTATTCATAATTATTCTGCAAAACATCTTCCGAAAACTTTGAATTAAATAAAAGCATAAACATCAATACATCTGGCTGCTTGATCATATCGTTGCGATAGATTCTGTCATACGTCCAATGATCATACAGTGGAAATTCCTCAATCGGGATCGCATCCACATCAACATGTGGCAGTTTAAAGAATCCATCATGCTGCTCGTAAAGTTTTCGCTTCTCATCATACGGGATATACATCTTATCCGCTTTTTGTTTCCAGTCACTTCCCTCGCTGTCATCATAATGTACACGCTCTGTAACTATTTTGTACACATCCGGTACACTTTTCTTCATTCGCTCCATTACCGAAAGTGTGTAGTGAAAACAAAACTGTCCCATATAATTTGTATATGCATTATGATTTACCATCATCTGGAATTCGTCCGGTCCCATTACACCATAGAATCCATAATAAGCACCGTCCGCACTATAATCACCACGTGTTGCCAGCATTCTGCATATTTCAATTAACATCTCAAGACCATTCTGTTCAGTAAAGGAAGTATCTTTTGTCACCTTTTCATAAATCCAAATACCATACGCAACTGCTGTTGAAGCCTGAAGCTGCAAACTTGCATGCTGCCAAAGATTACAACATTCACGTCCACTGATAGTAGCAATTGGATAAAATGCACCTTCGCAGTCTAAATCTTTCGCACGTTTCTTTGCTTCTTTTAAGGTTGCATAGCGAAAGTACAACAGGTTTTTTGCTGCCTGCTTGTCGTGAAACAAAAAGAATGGTAAACAATATGTCTCCGTATCCCAGAACGCATTGCCGTTGTAAGCCTCTCCTGTGAGTCCCTTTGCTCCAATGTTGGTTCCCCTGATAGCTCCATGATAAGTCTGGAACATCTGGAAAATACAAAATCGTATGCCCTGCTGATTTTCCGCATCTCCATCAATGGAGACATCTGACTTCTGCCATACCTGCTGCCACCATTTGCAGTTAGACTCATACAACGTTTCAAATGTCATTGTTTCTAATGACTCTTCTGCCTTATCATCATCAGTTTTCTCTGCCAACGGTGTCACATTCCATACAATCTTATCTAATATGCGGCTTTCTTTCTCTTTTAATGCAAAAACATACTCCTCTGCCACGGTCATTTCGTCCTGAATCGCATGAATTTCACCTCCCTTTGTCATGTTTCCCTGCAAACTGCAATAACTATCCAATTTCATTTTTGTATTTTGGGTCTGTCCACTGATATGGCCTTTGTGATTCATCATCCTGCGCTCGACGCAATCCCACAATTTCATCTGGTCAGCTCCATGGGTTGTGTTAAAATCCAGCCCTGCACATACACGGATTTCCCCCACATACCCATTCGATGTAATGACAAGACGTTGTGCTGCTGCTTCATTTGTCACCATAGAAATCAGTCTCTCTAATCTGATCTCTAATTTTCCTTTTGAGGTATTCCAGACAAATTGTCTGCTTAGCAGACCGGTCTTTAAATCTAATGTTCTGACATAATTCTCATAATTTACTTTTGCAAGATCAAGCAGTTCATCCCCTGCCCAAATCCGGATATAAAGCCAGTCAATGCTATTAACCATAAATTCTGTTTCCTGGGCAATGCCTTTGTAACCCTCCGAATTTGCTTTTTGTCTTTCATAGACACCATTGAAATAACTTCCAAGAAGTGTCGGTCCACTATATCCTTCTTCAAAATATCCCCGCACTCCCATGTACTCATTTCCCAATGAAAACACGGACTCTGCTGTCATTCCATACTCTGGATCAAAGCCCTCCTCAACAATTTTCCATGGATCTATCTTAAAATAACTATCTGCAATTTTTGCCATATCTGTCTCCTCTCGTTATCTGTTACTATTTTTCCTTTATTCTCTTACAGAGTAAGCCGTATTTCATCCTGCATAGGAACAACCCTTTTTCTTCCTTTATAAATAATCTGCAGTGATGTATAACCTTTCTCATAGCCACTTAACATCCGCTGCATGCAGAATTCATCTTTATCTGTAATAGAAAATGAATATAAATTATATTGTCCCTGTCTATAATGAAACGACTCGCCATCATCCTGATAGTGAATGTAACTTCCGTTACCGGGATATACCTGCAATATCAATTCCTGAATTTCCTGTTCCCCTACATACTGCTGGATGGGGTACATGGGTAAAACAGTTCCTGCCTTCACATATACAGGACATACATCGAGTGGAGCATCTTTGACATAATAAAGCGGTCCCGTCAGCATCTCTCCCGTGTCATAATCAATCCAATCCCCTTTGGGTAAGTAAACCATTTTTTTTCTGCTCCCCTGTGTAACTACTGGAGAAACCAGAATATACCCACCAACCAGAAACTCATCATTTAGTTCCCATGTATTGGCATCATCTTCATATTCCATCACTAACGGCCGCATGACTGGAATACCTGTTTTTTCCATATTACAAAAGCAGTCATATATATATGGAAGTAACTGATACCGTAATTCCACAAACTTCTTATAAATGCGACACGTCTCTTCACCGAACTGCCATGGTTCCTGATATATTCCAACCTTTGAGGAATGATTCCGGCACAAAGGCGAAAAACATCCTAACTGCATCCAGCGAATCAACAGTTCCGCAGTGGTATCCGATCCAAATCCTCCTATATCTGTACCAGCAAATCCCATTCCACTGATTCCAAGATTACACAATTGCGGAATTGCCATTTGCAAATGTGCCCATATGCTGTGATTATCACCAGTCCATACACTTGTATACCGCTGGCTTCCTGCATAACAGGCTCTTGTGATAACAAATGGTCTTTTCTTATCATATTTCTGCAGGCCCTCATAGACAGCTTCTGACATTAAATGTCCGTACACATTGTGCATTTGCGCATGTGTACTCCTCCGGTCTTCATCATAAAAAATAATGTCTGGTGGAATTTCCCCGTCAAACCCGGCAGGCTCATTCATATCATTCCAAATCCCTTTAAATCCAATATCTATCAGCCTCTTTTCTTTTTCCATCCACCATTTTCTTACCTGTATTCTTCCAAAATCCGGATAGGCTGTTTCTCCCGGCCAGACAACGTTTGTATATATATCTCCATCTGGTTTTATTGCAAAATAATGATTTTCTTTTCCTTCCTCATAAATATCATACGAATCTTCTACCTTCACTCCGGGATCAAGAATTGCAACTGCCTTAAACCCATTGTCAGAAAGTGTCTGCGTTAGTTTTTCCGGTTCACCGTATTTTTCCCTGTTAAAAGTAAATACTTTGTATTTATCCATATAGTCAATATCAAAGTGAATTGCATCACATGGGATTTTCAGCTGTCTCATTTTTTCTGCGACTTCCAAAATATCCTTTCTGCTTTCATATCCCCATCTTGATTGGTGATAGCCGAGCGCCCACATCTGTGGAATTGGCACCGTTCCTGTCATTCCCGTATATGCAGATACAACCTCTTTTATATTTTCGCCCAGATAAAAATAGTAATTTAAATTTCCTCCATCTGCGGCAAAGAAGTAATATTCATCACTTTCAAGGCCAAAATCCCAATAGGAATGACAGGTATTATCCATAAATATTCCATAAGCACAATCCAGCTGTTTTGCAGTCATAAAAGGGATACACTTATATAGTGTACGAAAACTATCCACATGGGGTGCAGGATTATCTGTATTCCATAATTCGTATGCATACCCTTTCTTATTTAAAAACCCGGTTCGATCTCCCAAGCCATAAAAAGCCATTATGGTCTGTTCCATTTTTTTTACAATTTCAATCTTATAGGACTCTTTTGACGTTGCTACCTGATGTCCTTCTTTTTTCATAAGTTCCAGCGATTCCCGGCTTATTGTTGTTTTTGGACTTCTGTTGCCTCTGTAATCCCTGCACAATGCACCGCCATCTTTCCCATAAATATCTATCTTAAATTCATCATATATCCGGATTTCAAGCGCGTCCGTAAATATTGTAATGAAACTTTCATCCTTTTTTATATTAATTTTTGACTCAACAATTTCTTCATTTATTACCGCCTTAGAAGAAATTCTCTCTATACCACAATTTGCATAAACATGTACTACTTTCGGATTTATAATAGTAATTTCTCCCCTCTGCAGTTCGAAATTCACTATTATTTTTTGCCCTATAACTTCATAATCTATAATTTTCCCAAACATTTTCTCTCTCTTATTGGTACGGGCAGTTTCAAAAACTGCCCGCATTAAATTTGTATCGTTTCTATTGATTTGATTCGTATGTAGCGTATGCATCATCCTGAATTTCGATAAACTGGTCATATCCCATCTGTTTTAATGTTTCTATATATTCATCCCACTGGTCTTCAATACCACCTTCTGTTACCCATGATGCCTGAGTAACCGCAATGTAAGAAGAAATATCGGAATATAAAGTTCCCAATGTATTTACCTGTTCTTCCGTATAACTTACATTTGGGAATGCTTCTTTTGCATACTGTTTCATATCCTTGTCAAGTTCAAGTTTTGCTGCATCTCCATTTTCTCCAGCATAAATGACTTTGTCATTGAATCCATCCTCTACATATTTAGGTCCAAAATCACGGAGAGAATATACCCATGCATAAGTATCTGCTGACATATCGTCCTTTGGTTCGAGAACTGTATAAGTTCCTGCTGCTTCATCTTTTTCTACTCCAACACCAAATGAGCCATAGAAGTTCTGGATAGATGCATCATCTGTATAAAATTTATCAACCCACGACAATAATTTTCCTGGATCCTTACAAGAAGATGTCACAACAAATTCATATCTGGTATAATTATAATGTTCCGGATCAGAAGCAATGTACTGATTTCCATCTGGTCCCTTTAAGGCTGGAAGTGCAACATATTGATCTGCATTTGTACCAAATGTTGCATCTGCCGTCCATCCAGCTGCGCATCCTACAATCGGTGTTTCACTCATCAGTTTGGCATCTCTCATTGACACATCCTGTGTAAAAATCTCCGGATCAATCAATCCTTCCTGATAACATTCATTCATTGCTTTGATACCTTCTTTGTATTCCTCTGATGTAGGAATAAATACCGGATTTCCATCCTGTACAGTCATTGAATAGGTATTCTCACCACCTACTCTTACACCAAATGGGAGACAGAAAAACATTGTTGCATCCGCATTTCCTGTTCCATAAGGAATTTCATCATTTGGATCACCATTTCCATTTGCATCCTGCTCTTTAAAAGCTCTAAGCACATCTACAAACTCATCATATGTAGTAGGTACTTCAAGGCCAAGATTGTCTAACCATGTCTTGTTAATAAATAACTGATTTCCAACGATAGGGCGACAAGGTTTCTTAGCCGGAAGTCCATAAATATGACCATCCGCAGAAGTTGCCAAAGCCTTCATGGTCGGATCGGATTCCATAATTTTTTTGAAATTAGGCATATACTCATCAACATAATCATCTAAGGCAATAAATGTGCCGGTATTGGATAAGATATCTGCCTCACTAAAGCAAATTGATCCCATAAACGCATCTGGTAAGTTTCCACTGGCTAAAAGAACCGCTTTCTGATCTGCCCAATCTGCATTCAAAATCGTGTCCCAGTTAACCTGAATTCCAGCCTCCTCTGCTGCCGCATCCGGAAATCCTGTATGATAGTCTTCTCCCCAATCTGCCCATCGTACTGTTGCTACTTCATACGCATCAGATGCAACATCTGATGCAACATCTGATGTTGCATTATCTTTTGCTATTTCTGTGCTCTGCTTCGTTGACGACTCTGTTTGTCCGCATCCAACAAGGGATGTAACTGACAATGCCATTGACATCATCATCACCATGATTCTTTTTTTCTTACACATAACCTTTTCTCTCCTTTTCTTTTTGAATCATTTATTCCTTCACTGCCCCAATCATCACACCCTGATTAAAGTATTTCTGTAAAAATGGGTATAAACACATAATTGGCAATGTTGAAACCACAATAGACGCATATTTCATCATGTCAGAAAGCTGTCTCAATTCCTGTGCCATAGTTCCGGTCGCTGCCCCCAGCATTGACTGATTCGAAATCAAAATTCTTCTAAGAAGAAGCTGTAATGGCTGTAAGGACTCATCCTGAATATAAATTAATGCATTAAACCAGGAATTCCATAATCCTACCGCAGTCCACAAACCTATAACAGCAAGAATTGCTTTTGATAACGGAAGAACAAATTGAATGAAATATCTGATTGTTCCACAACCATCAATTTGTGCTGCCTCCCACAATGATTCAGGAATTGATGATTTAAAAAAGGTTCTTGCCACAATAATGTTATAGGTTGACACTGAAAACGGAAGCACCATAACCCAAAAGGAATTCAAAAGTCCAAAATGTTTTACTACAAGATAGGTTGGAATCAATCCACCTGACACAAACATTGGAATCAAATAAAATACATTAATCCACTTTTTCCCCACTAAATCTTTTCTTGACATTGCATATCCAGCAGGAATATTAACGGCAAGTGCTATAAATGTTCCAACAAGCGTGTAAATGATGGTATTCCCATAACTTTTCCAGAACATTTTCTGTTTAAACAATTCTTTGTATCCTGACAAATCCCACTGTTTCGGCCAAAGCCACACTTCTCCGTTTGCCACGTCTGCCGGATTACTGAAAGAAGCAATGATCACAAACCATAAAGGATAAATAATCAGTAAAATCATGATAATTGCGATAAGATAAAAAATAATATTAACCGCTTTATCCATCGAAATTTTTTTCTTTTTTTTCATTTTCATTCTCTCCTAAAATAAACTGGCGTCTGTCTTTTTCTTTGCAATATAATTAATAATCAGCAGTACAATTACATTTACAATCGTATTGAAAAGTCCTATGGCAGTTGACAGGCTATACTGTGAGCTCTGAAGTCCCATCTTATATACATAAGTGGAAATAATTTCACTTGACGTTATGTTCAGCGTATTTTGAAGAAGGAAAACTTTTTCGAATCCGACACTTAAAATGTTACCTGCACTCATAACCAATAAAACAACTATGGTTGGTGTGATCAATGGCAGATCTATGTATCGTATCTTCTGCATGGTAGTTGCCCCATCCATGATTGCAGCTTCATAATATGTCGGGTCAATACTGGATAATGCTGCCAGGTATATGATGCTGTTCCAGCCTAAATGCTGCCAGACATCACTCCACACATACACATGTTTAAATGCTCCTGCACTTCCCATCAGGTTTGGGGCTTCATGTCCAAGTAATTGAAAAATATTTGCAATTAATCCATTACTTGGCGATAAGATAATCAGGATAATTCCGCACATAACCATGGTCGAAATAAAATGTGGAAGATAGGTAATTACCTGAAATACCTTTTTAAACATTTTTGTTCTCATCTGATTGCACATCAACGCCAGTGCAACCGGAAGTGGTGTTCCCACAAGCAATCCGTATAAACTTAGAATTAATGTGTTTTTAATTGTAATTGGGAATTGATAGGACTTAAAAAACTGCATAAAATTTTTCATTCCCACCCATGGGCTATCAATAATTCCCAATGCTGGGGAATAGTTTTTGAATGCAATAACCAGTCCTCCCAATGGCAAGTAAGCAAAGCAAAAAAGCAGTATCGCCGATGGCAGGAGCAACACGTAAAGCGGTATACTCTTTTTTAATGCTGTCACTTTTGTTTTTTTCATAATTTCTCCTTTCCTTGTTCAATTCGTTTTTCTATTATTATGATATCGATTTATTTTTTTCATTTATAGCACTAATCAGTTGCAAAACTAGCACAAATTCTTCCACTATATCTCTGCTAAATTGCAGTGAAATCTTTTTTAAACTTTCCCTCCTTTTATGACAGCTTGAATTTACTTACTTCCACATCCAGATTTCCTGCAATCATCTTATTTTCTTCTGCCCGATTTCCAATATCAGACACATTTTCCGTAATATTGACAGAAATTTCTGCTATACGATTTACACCTTTTGTATTCTCCTCAACAGAGACATTGACGGCTTCCATCATTTGCCGGATATTATCCATATCTCCTTTTAGCTTTCCTGCCTGACTCTGAAATAGCTTCATGATATTATCCAGCTTAACTACATCTGCACTATATTCCTCACTTGTCTGTACTAATTGGCTATACCCCTTCATTGCAGTTTTTTCTATAAATTCCAACATTTGAGATGCCTCATCTGCCAACTCATTTACTGCATTCAATACCCCTGAGCTTACCTCCTGTATTTGTTCCGCAGCCGCTGCAGAATCTGTTGCCAATTTTCCCATCTCACTTGCAACAACTGAAAATCCTCTTCCGGCCTCACCAGCCCGTGCAGCCTCAATATTTGCATTCAATGATAAAAGGTTTGTCTGGTTTGTTATATTTATGATATCCGCCGTTAAATCCTTAATTTTTTCTACTTCTTTCGATTCTTTTATTTTGGCATACACAGTCTCTGAAAGAATCCGGGTTGTTTCTTTCACTTTTTGTTGTTCTGTCACAGCATTACTCTGGATTATCTGGGCGCTTTTACAAATTTCCTCTGATAACTGTCCTCCATCTATCGCCCTCCTGCTAATTTGTCCTATAAATTCATCTACATCTCCCACCGACTCCTTCATCTTGTTTATGGACGCAGACGTCTCTTCCATCGTTGCATTCATTTCTTCCATTGTTGCTGAAACATCCAGAATACTCTCTTGTGCACCCTTTAAATACGTGACAACATTTTCCGAGGAAAGATTTAATTTTTGTGAATTATCTGAAATATTTGACATAATGGCACGAATAAACCCTAACAATTCGTTTACGTGCCCAGCTATCATTTCCACTTCATCTCCTGTATCCACTTCAATTATCTGTGTCAGATCCCCCTTACTATTTACAATGTCACAAATGCACTTATCTACGTTTAAAAGATTTCTGATAATTCTGCCAATGATAATCTGAAATAAACAAAATGCTATTACAATGCAGGTAATACATGCCAAAAGCACTGATTTCATTGTTTTCTTCACCGCTTTTTCTACACTGTCCGCCTTGTAGTCACATCCCAAAACAGCCACCTGTTCCCCTGCACGGTTAAAAACCGGAACATACACTGTGATTACTGCTGTATTACCCGTTTTTATAATCGCTTTTTCATATTGGATATTTCCTGTAAACGCTTTACTTAGTGACTTATAATCCTTAGCATATTCCGTATTTAAAGCTACTGGCTCCTCCTGGTTCATATCCAACATATAAAATACGTTTTCACCATCCGAGTATAAAATGTACATATTCACGACCGGTGCACCCTCAATAACTGGGGAGATTGCATTTTTCACTGCATTATATGGTGCAGAACCTTCCCCATTTTCCGGGATTCTTTCAACCAGATTTCCATCAATCGCAGTAGCAGCATGATCTGCAATGTATTCAGCAACCTGCCCGCCTGTCGAAATCATATCTTTTTCCATCTGATACTTAAAAATAAGTGCCATGCCAGCACAGACACAAACAAGTATTAACATTGTTGGAATCATTATTTTTGCTTTCATTCCCTTTTTCATAGGTAACTCCCTCCACGCTTTTGTTTTTCATTAAATTTTAATTTTAGATTACTTTGTTTTTCCTGTATCCGATAGCAGAATTCCGTGTATTCACTTTCACAAATCCGAACTCTTTTTCCACTTCTCTAGAAATTGTTAACATTCTAATTTATAATGATGTTACTAAGATTTATGAGGAGGACATTCCTATATGCCAAAGAACAGGAGAGAAAAAAAATATACTTATTCCTTAGTATCTAATATCAAATTATTCATTCCAATATTGATTCTGGTCATTAGTATCAATCTTGTCATTAGTGTATTCTCTCTGATTAATGTTCAACATCAGAATCATGAATTCATAGAGAACTCCGTTTCTCTTTTTCAGGACGAGACCTCCTCTCACATCAATGCAATCCAGCATTTTTTGGAGTGGACCATTATACAGGAATTGCTGGTTGACTCTTTGGAGACGGAAACGAATGATTACGAGCAATATCTCACACTAGATGCTCTTCAGATTCGTATTGCCAACCATCAATATACAACCGGAAATGAATTTAATTACTTTTTATATCTTCAACAACTAGATAACTTTTATAATGCGTCTAAGCTGACCTTTCCATATGATGACTATACAGAAATTAAGAATATGATTATCCATGATGCAACATCCAATACACGGTCTCCGTTTTCCTGGAAATTTACGGAAATCAACGATACCATGTATATGCATTACGCTATCACATACAATGGGCGGACTCTTGCTACGTTTGTTAACATAGAAGATTTATTTAAACCCTTACTTGATATGAACTTTGTCCAACAGGGAAATATTATTATCACAGACCATGACCAAAATATTGTCTACTCCAGTATCGGAACGGACACCATACCGGATTCATCCTTTCGTTATACCCTGCATTCCTATATTGGAAATGATAAAAATACGCCCTATAACATCTACCTTTACACCAATAACTTCCGCAATTATGGAAACTTTTTCGTTTTTCAATTGTTTGTCATTATTACATCAACCGTAGCTTGTCTTATTCTGGCTATTTCGATTTTGAAAATGTACACCAAGGTTGTACAACCGATACAGGAATTTTCTGAAAATCTGGCTCATCTGAACCAGGGTACTACACCACTCAATTTTCAGAGCAGCCGTATCCGTGAGTTAGAACAAACCAATACACAATTTAAAAATTTGATTCATGAAATACGAAACTTAAAAATAACGATTTACGAAAATGAGCTTGAAAAAAAACACTCTCAGATTACATTTTTGCAGCATCAGATCAAGCCACATTTTTACCTGAATTGTCTGACAACAATCAATAGCATGGCACAACTCGAGGACTATAAAAAAATTCAATCCATGGTAAATTTTACTTCCCGCTATCTTCGCTATCTGTTTCAAACAGATAAGGAGTTTTTATGTATCGAATATGAGCTCTCACACATCCAGGCATATCTGGATATACAGCAGCTTCGACTCGGCGCTTTTTTCAGCTACACCTGCTCCATTGAAGATTCCGACAAAAATGCCTTAATTCCACCATTGTTATTGATTACCTTTATCGAAAACACCATCAAGCACGCCTATGCCGGAAATAACATTCTGCAAATAAAGCTTTCTGTCACACAAAAGACAATCCTATCTAAGCAATACCTGCAAATTGATATTGTCGATTCCGGGCAGGGCTTTTCCGCAGATGTTCTTGAAAAATTAAAGCTCGGAGAAAATCCTGGCACAGATGATCGTGCCCATATTGGTATTCTGAATAGTATGCAACGTCTTCAGCTTCTATATGGAGATAACCATAAAATTCGTTTTTTCAATGAAGAATGTGGTGGTGCCCATATACAACTACTGATTCCTTACCAAATCTAAGCAGGAGGAAAAAACAATGAATGTATTACTTGTAGATGACGATCGTTTTGTGATTGCTTCGCTCATAAAAGGTATTCACTGGAAGGAACTTGGGTTCGACCAGGTTTTCTCGGCCTATAATATCATGGAGGCACGTACCATTATTGAGCAGAACAATATTGATCTTCTATTGAGCGATATTGATATGCCAAACGGAAGTGGATTAGATTTACTCTCCTGGATCCGTGAAAACAAGAACGAGATGCAAGCCATATTTTTAACAAATTATGCAGATTTTTACTATGCACAAAAGGCTATCAGCCTCAAAAGTTTCCATTACTTTTTAAAACCCATCGAATTAGATAAACTGACTGACATCATAAAAGAATTTACTGCACAATTTGCCCAAAAAAATGATCAGCAGCTAAAAAATTGCGAATTATTCTGGCATACTTTTTTGCACGATGAATTACCTTGCAGCCCCGATCGGTTATCAGACTATTTTGTTCAGTATGATCTTCCTTACGAAAACGCGGACTATTTTTTACCTGTCATGTTTGACTTATATTCATACTTTTTATCACCAGATAATGAATTATGCCGTTGTTTCTCTGACCAAAATGAACAGAACATCTACATAAAGTCAACCTTCGAAGCTAACTTTATCGACCAGCTTTCAAATGGAGATGTTTTTTTGGAATACAACGAAACTTCTGCCCGTTACCTAGCCATATTCAAACTTCCTACTGCAGAGATTGCTCCTCTCTTTGCAATGAATTGTGAACGCTTTATTGAGACAGTCTCCACACAAATGCATTGTACGCTAAATTGTTTTATTGGAATTCCCTCACGTCTTGATTCGTTCCGGCAAAACCTGAAAACATTACGCATGATGATTTCGAACAGCCTGGATTGCAATGGAAAAGTAATATTACAATCCTATTTTCAGACAACGACTGATATTTATCCTCCTTGCGACATTGAAATCCTTGAAATATACTTGCAAACCGGTCAATATCATGCTTTTCTGGATTATTGTCGCCAATATTTACAGAGACTTTCGAGTTGCGGAAATCTTCATGCGATTTCTATCAATAGTTTTTATATTGACGTGGTACAGATATTATATTCCTTCTTACGAGACAAGGGAGTTCTTGCCAATAAACTATTTCATGGGGATACCTATCATTTTCTCTCCAGAAATGCCAAAAACTCTGTTTATGATATGAATTTGTACCTTCACTACATTATTCACCTTACAAGAAGCTATCTTGTGAAAACATCATCTGATAAATCCATTGCAGAATCAATGCAGGATTATGTGGATCAGCATTATTCCGAAGATATCAGTCGAAATACACTTACCGACATCTTTTATCTTGACCCGGATTATGCCTCAAAATTATTTAAAAAAGAAACCGGTCTTTCTTTCAAAAATTACATCATAAACAAACGGATTGAGGTTGCAAAAAATTTATTAACAACTACAGATTTACCGATTAATACGGTTGCCGATAATGTCGGATATGGAAATTACTCTTACTTTACAAGACTGTTTAAAAAGGTTACCGATATGACTCCGGCGGAATACAGAAATGCTAATTCCATTTAAAGGGTCTGTAAAGAAACGCCAGAACCGGCATTTGCCGGAACTGGCGTTTCTTTATTAGAGACTTATTTTACAGCCCCATCTTTAATTTAATCCTACCCGCATTGTTTTACTAAGTTGATTGTTCTGCGTATCCGATTCGCCATAACGCCCTGTATCGTTTACCCACGCAAGAACTGTATGTTCTCCACCCATAGCTGTCCATGTTGCACTTCCCGAAGGTCCACTGTTTGCTTTCACTGTTATGCTCTCTCCCGGTTCTAACTGTGTCGTATCTGTATCCGACCATACAACACAGTTTCCATCAACCTGGAATTGCACTCCATTTACGACTCCTTCCGGCGTCGTTCCATTTCCTTTATTTGTAATCGTTGCAGAAAAAATGACATCACTTCCGACTATCGGATTTTCCGGTTCCCATGTAAGATCTGTAACAACAATATCCGGTATCTCACACTCATCTGGTGTAATATCTGCACCCTCAACAATAAGTGGCTCTTCGGTTTCTTCTTTCTGTATCTCTTCATTTGGATAATTTGGAATCTGATATCCACTATTTCCCTCATCTTCCATATGATTGATACAAATGCCTTCCTCCTTTATCAGGAAATTTATGTTTGTATTTGCAATGTTTCTTACATGAAGATTCTCTACCGTTACAGAGACATTTCCACCAAAATTCATGATGGCAGCTCCTCTATGTGGAACCGAACTCTTTCCTGGTCTGTTTCCATCAACACCAGCCCCATAAATATAAAGGTTGTCAAATGTGATATTCGATACCTGATCCCCTACTCTTACACCATCATGCTGTGCACTATAAATATAGGTATTTTCAAATGTAATATTTTGTGTCTCTCCAATTAAATCTACTGCCGCGAGCTCACTTCCCCAGGAATCATAACTCGTTCCACTACGCACAATTATGTTATTCCGAAAACGTATATTTTTTGTATTTTTAAATTTATATCCGGAAAAAGTCGTATTTAGATGTATTCCGGATGCCATAAAACTGTCGCGGATATAATTATTATAAATTTCATGCGCATCTCCACCATAAATGGCTATCGCACCAGCTCTCCAGGAAAATTCAATGGTATTATAGCAAAAAATATTATTGGCAGCATCTTTTGCTGACAGGTAATCATTATTCCATACTGCGAGTCCGTCATCCCCGTTATTTCGAATTGAGCAGTTGTAAACTTTTGCATAACTGGTTCCCTGACAAAAATTAACACCATCCGCAAAATTATTTCGAATACGGCAATTTGCAATCAAAAGATTATCTGAATAATCAATTGGTTCATTGTAATCTGCAATCCAAAATCCACATTCAAAATGATCTTCCCATATATCATGTATATAAGAATTGTCTCCATACGTGCCCATAAAGCATTTATAAATTGCCTGTTCTTCATATCTGGAACGTAGATTTGAATTTATATACATATTGCAAAACTCAATGTTTCCGATATCGCCGTTTCCAACTCCGGCAATTCCACCCGATTGTGGTTTGGAATTGGTAAATTGGATATTTGTATACCACATTCCTGCCCCCGTAATCTTCATATCTTTTGCACTCAAAGACCATATCTGGTCTATATGGTAGGTACCCTCCGGGATATAGACGTCCTTTCCATCTTTATCTGCTGCTTCTATACATTTCAAAATAGCCTCATAATCATCCTTCCCATCATCCGCAACAGCTCCATAATCAACGATGGAATATGCATTTTTCGGCTTTCTTATCGGCTTTTCCACTTCCTCAACTTCCAGAAAATCTACCCCGTAGACCAGCTCATTGGCTCCTGAACTCTGAATGCGAATCCGGTCTTTTGGTTTTAAAGGTTTATCAAGTAAAAAATGAACCTCATCAAACGCAAAGCATGCGGTTCCGTTTCCCGGCACATCCTGTGGTCCACCGTCCATATACTGCCACATATAGTATGACGTCAAGTCTACCGTCTTTACTTTTTTATCATTTACATAGACATCCAATGAGCCACTCTGTCCCATTCCGTCATCCGTATCCGGCATCGTAAATCGCATTGTAACACCGTTTCCCTTACTTTTCATTGTCCATTCTGCATAAGAACCCTTTTCCGGCAAAGTTACAAAAGATTGATTTGATGCCTGACTGGCTATTTGATCCAGTTCCCATCTGTTGGATCTTAGCAATTCTGCACTGCCGCCAATTGCAGCATCTGAGGAATCATATCTTACATACGGCATATTCGCTCCTATACTGCCAACATCATCATTTGCTTTTGGAATTTCCATGCCCTTACTATCCACAATCATCTCTTTTTTATCATTGTATCTGATAATAACAGTAACCAAAATTAGAGCAATAACTGCAGCCAGCGTAATTATTGCTCCTCTCTTTATAGATTTCTTCATTTTCCCTCCAATTAAGTTAAATTTTTCCTATTTCATTCACTTACCTTATTTTCAGATGTTTGTTTATATGTGTTATAAACATCTTCCTGAACCTGCAAAAATTTGTCATACCCCATTTGATTTAAGATATCAAGATACTCGTCCCACTGTTCCTCAATACCTCCATTTGTTACCCAGGCCACCTGCATAGAATTAACGTAATCTAAAATGTCACCATACACTGCATCTATTTCCTTTAATTGTTCTGTTGTATAACTAACATTTGGAAATGCTTCTGTTGCATATTGTTTCATATCTTTATCCAGTTCCAATTTTAATGCATCACCAATATTTTCCTCGTAAGTTACCTTTTGTTCAAAACCATCTGGTACATATTTAGGACCAAAATCACGCAAAGAATATTTCCAGGCAAACACGTCTGCTGACATCCCCTTTGGTTTCAAAACCGTATAACGACCTGTGGATTTTTCCTTTTCCACTCCAACCCCAAATGCACCATAATAGTTCTGTATAGATGCGTCTTCTGTATAGAACTCGTCAATCCATGACAAAAGTTTTTCCGGATTTTTACAAAAGGATGTTACCATGAACTCATATCTGGAATAATTCCAATGCTGTGGGTCTGAGGAAATGTATTGTTTTCCATCGGGCCCTATTAATGCAGGCATCGCAGCATACTGGCTTGCATTTGCTCCAAAGGTAGAGTCAGCTGTCCATCCTGAAGCACAACCAACAATAGGTGTTTCATTCATAAGTTTTGCATTTCTCATAGAATCATCCTGTATAAAAATTTCCGGATCAATCAGTCCTGCAGCAAAACATTCATGCATAGCGGCAATTCCTTTTTTATATTCCGCTGTTGTCGGAATATAAACAGGTTCCCCGTCTTTGACGGTCGTCAAATAGGTTCCCTCTCCACCTGGTGTCACACCAAATGGAATACAAAAATAGATTGCCGAATCTGCAAAGCCTTCTCCATACGGAATTTCATCGTTTGGATCTCCATCTCCATTCGCATCCTGCTCCTTAAATGCCCTGAGCACGTCTACAAATTCGTCATACGTTGTAGGCATATCCAGTCCAAGATTATCCAGCCATGTCTGATTGATAAACATTTGATTTGCCACTACCGGCCTGCATGGTTTTTTTGATGGCAGACCATAAATATGACCATCTGAAGATGTCGCCAATGACTTCATAATCGGATCTGATTCCATAATTCTTTTAAAGTTTGGCATACATTCGTCAATATAGTCATCCAACGCAATAAATGTATCGGTATTGTTTAATATGTCTGTCTCATTAAAACAATTTGAACCCATAAATGCATCCGGTAAATCGCTGCCTGCCAGTAAAACCGCTTTTCGGTTTCCCCAGTCCCCAAACAGAATGGTATTCCAATCTATTACGATACCGGTTTCCTGTGCTGCCTGGTCTGGAAAACCCTCATGATATTCTTCTCCATAGTCTGACCAGCGGATTGCTGCCACCTCATAGGTGTTATCTGCTGCATCTTCCTGCGTCTTTTTATCATATGTCTCATAAGTTTTTGAAGTCATAGCTGGATTACTGCATCCATTCAAAGACATCATCGATAATACCATCATCCATACCGACAAAGTACATTTTTTCTTTCTATGCATCTTTCGTTGCCTCCAATCCTACTAAATTATCTTCTAATTCACCATAATTTTCTTCACCCCAATTCCATTTCTACAAAGAAACTTCTTTGTAAGTCAGCTTTTTAAGTACTCTATTTACAGATTACTTTTTTTCTTTGGGGGTTGATAGTACAATTCTGTATATATTTTAGTACAAATCCGATACTACGGTCTATATCATTTTATCGGCATTTTACCTCTGCCTCCATCCCCCATTTCAACTGTTACATTCTTTAAATCCAGCTTGAATCCGTTCTGTACCAAATATGGTTCCTTCTCTTTCATATTCTGAAGTTTCAATCCATTTACTGTCACGCTTCCGTTATCTGTATAAATCATAATTGCCTTACCGGAATGCGGCATCGTATATTTCGAAGTAATCACTCCATCTAAACCCACCGTTTGAACCAACGTATTATGAAACTGAATTCCATCACCGGATGCTTCGAGATCAATAGCACCACGTTCTCCATATTGCGGATACGTCCATCTGATATCACAAGTCCTGTGGTTGATGTAATTGGTGCTTCATAATCACCACCCCAAAATCCACATTCAAAATGTTCTTCCCAAAAGTCATGAATATAGGTATTCTTTCCATAAAACATTTGTATGCTGCTTGCTGGGCATAACGTGAACGAAGCATTGAATTGAGATACATATTACAAAACTCTACATTTTCCAAATTATCAGTACCAGATATACCACCACCCTGTTTTTGATCAGAAGTAAAATGAATATTCGTATACCAGATGCCGGCACCCGTTATTGTGATATTTTTTGCATCGATTTGCCAGGTGGCTCCAAGTTCAAACTGACCTTCCGGAATATATATGTCCTTGGTCTCGGCTGTATCCTTCCCACTACTAGGGTGGATTAGGGACTTTCACCCATTAGAAACGTGCGCCGCAAGGCGCACCAAAAAAAAACCCACAGAACACCATCTGGCATTCTGCGGGTATTTCCATTCTTTTTTATTCTTCTAATTTTAAGATATAAATACAGTTTGGCTTGTCAACCTTGACCGGTGCACCATTCTGCAGAGAAAAGCCTTTTTCATAATTGATCGTATAAGATACGATATCATTAGATGTATTATTGATCGTCAGGTAATGCTTTTCATCCGGATAAACAGCGAGCATCTTCGGATAATCGCTGTCTACTTTTGTGCGGAATGCCTGTGTCAGCATACCTGTTGCAGGATCGATCTCATATGCAACCACTGTGTTCACACCGGCATTGGAAACAAAGAGATATTTTCCGCTCTTAGTGATCTCCATACCGGATGCGGCACAGATATCTTCCTCTTTCTTTCCCTGTGTTGTGATCGTCTGGATCTTATCAAACTGTGGCTGTTCATTTTCAACGGAGTATTTGTACACTTCGATCTCATGTGTCAACTCATACAGGATATAAGCATATTTACCATCTCTGGAAAAACGGATCATTCTCGGCGCAGACTCAAGCGGTCCACGAATGATATCCACCAGTTTTAATTTACCATAAGTATAATCCACACGATAGATCTTAACCTGATCTAATCCGTTATCAACTGCACACAAAAACTTCTGATCCGGTGTCAGTTTTACACAGTCAACGTGCGGTGTATTGGTACGCCTGTCACTGCCGCGTGCCATTCCTTTATGGAAAATACCATCTGCAATCGTTCCAATGCTGCCATTTTTCTCCAGATGCATCATTGTCACACGTCCGTCATGATGTCCGCCTACAAACAGATAACGTTTTTCATCATCTACTTCCACATAGCATCCTCTCATACCGCCGATCCACTGCTTGTTTACAGCCTCAAGATCTCCATCCGGAAGCACTTTAAATGCCTCTACACCTTCATCTGCGATCGAATAAAGGAACTTTCTGTCCTTTGATACAACAAGATCCGACGGGTTATTGATCGGCACTACTTTACGTTCTTTCATGCTGCCATTTGCCACATCCACATCATAAATATGGATTCCGACACTGTTTTCATGCGTATAGGTTCCCACATATGCCACATATTTTTCCATACATTTATCCTCCTTATGCCTTTTGCAGGAGCAATGCCCAGCAAGCCGGGCACGCTTTTCCTCCCTACTCTTTTCTTCGTAAAATATCATACTTCTCGAGCGGATGTCCCAGATCAATATACAAAACCTGTTTTGGATGCGGTGCTGATTCCATATCCGCTCCATCCTCATCCATGATCCGTTTCACTGTCACCGTCAGATTTTCACCATCCGGCTTCATAATCTCGATCTCTTCACCGACCGAAAACTTATTGCGCTGTTCGATCCGGTAAAGCCCATCTTCGTTCTGCTCCCCAACAATTCCTAAATATGTGTATTCTTTTAAATAAGTGTTATTGTCGTAGATCTGCGCCTCGTCGGAAGGCTTTCCAAAGAAAAATCCGGTCGTAAACTGGCGGTAAGTACAGTTGGATATCTGATCTAAATACCATGGCAGATTCTTTTTGTAAAGCTCCGGTGACTCTTTGTAATCATCGATTGCCTTGCGGTAGGTTCTTGCCACAGTCGCAACATATAGTGCTGTTTTCATTCTACCCTCAATTTTAAAACTGTCAATACCCGCTTCCATTAATTCCGGTATGTGTTCGATCATGCAGAGATCCTTGGAGTTAAATATATAAGTGCCACGTTCATTCTCATAAACCGGCATATATTCATTCGGTCTTGTCTCCTCAACGATGGAATATTTCCAGCGGCATGGATGTGTGCATGCCCCCTGATTGGCATCACGTCCGGTAAAATAATTGGATAAAAGACATCTTCCGGAATAGGAAATGCACATCGCACCGTGAATAAATGTCTCGATTTCAAGATCGTCCGGTATATTTGCACGAAGTTCTTTTATTTCATTTAACGAAAGTTCACGCGCCGATACCACACGTTTTGCACCGAGTCTATACCAGAAACGGTATGTTTCATAGTTGGTATTGTTCGCCTGCGTACTGACATGACGTTCAATATCCGGGCATACTTCCTTTGCGATCATAAATATGCCGGGATCTGCGATGATAAGTGCGTCCGGTTTTTCCTCTTTTGGAAAAGAATCCAGTTCTTTGAAATACTCCCTTACACCCTCTAAATCATCATTATGTGCAAGAATATTTGCAGTCACATATACTTTTACCTCATGTTCATGTGCAAAACGGATTCCCTCTCTCATTTCCTCCATGGAAAAATTCTTGGCTTTTGCACGGAGTCCAAAAGCCTCACCACCGATGTACACGGCATCCGCACCATAGATTACTGCAATTTTTAACACCTCAAGGCTGCTTGCCGGTATCAAAAGCTCCGGTCTTCTCATAACTTACCTGTCCTTTCGCATCTTTTCGATGCACCCTTTCTATTTCTTCCATGTGCTCACAGTCACTCCATCACCGATCGGCAACACTGCCGTGACAAGGCGTTCATCATGCGTCAGTTCATACAGATATTCACGCATTCTCTTATGGATCGTGCGGTTTCTCCTCGTGACTGCAAAACGTGATTCTATGATATCTCCATCCTGCAGCACATTATCCGAAACCAATGTTCCTTCTGAGCCAAGCAGTCTTAAAATATCCGGCATAAAATGAATATACTGACCCTTAGCAGCATCCATAAAAATAAAATCGTAGGTTTCCGTCAATGTCGGAAGAATCTGCGCAGCATCTCCCTCCAGCAGTGTAATCTGTTTTTCTTTTCCCGCACGGATAAAGTTCTCTTTTGCGATCGGGATTCTCTTTTCATAATTCTCGATCGTTGTGATCTCACATGGCACCGGATCATATTCTGCCATCAAGATGGCAGAATATCCGACTGCAGTTCCCACTTCGAGAATCCGCATCGGACATTTCATTGCAAGCAGCAGTTTTAAAAACTGCTGCATCTCTTTCCGTATGATCGGCACATAACTATCCAGTGCTTCCTTTTCTATCTGATCTAAAATACTGGTATTCCCTGTATCAAGTGAATTGATATAAGTGACCAGACGTTCATCTACTATCACTCGTCTGCTCCTGCCTGTTCATTTTCATCTGTGTTCTGGTTTTCTTCACCGGCACCATCTGTCTTAGTTCCATCCGAAGATGACTGTCCAGCTGAACCAGAATCTGTTTCATACTCTGTATTTTCTGTACTCTCAGTGCTCTCCTCAGCCTCTGCCGCCATGACTGCCATCATATCTTTTGCCGTCATGGACGTATTTAATGTATAGGTTCCTGCCTTTAACTTACCGTGATATGCTGACATACGAAGCTGTACATAAAACAGATTTGCATCGCGGATCAGCCCCTCTTTTTTTAACAGCTTTCCAATCTGATATTCTGACAGATCATCCGTTACATCTACGGACACATCTGTACCGGGTTCTTCTTCCACCGGTCCTTCCGTAAAGACACGATAACCGAAATCATAACAAAAACTTCCAAGTTTTATCAGACCGATCACGACAAGCAGCATGACCAGAATAGAAAAACTGATACTGACAAATTTTAATACCAGTTTATTCAGCTTCATATGAAATCCTCCAGACTATTCCTCAAATCCAACTTCAAAATCCAGTTCTTCGATCAGCGTCCAGTTGACCTTCTGCACCACACGGCAAAAAGCATTTTCTGCTGCAAGATATTCTGCCACAAGAGGATTTTTTCGGAACTCACGGTATTCCTGTTCCATCTTATCCGTCGCATCATAAAGATCCACATTTCCATCACTGTTCTGTAACAGATAATTTTTCTGACGGAATGCATGGATCTGCTGCTCTAACTGTGGCTGATTGTGTACTCTGTTTTTGATATCCTGATATCTGATATATTCCTCGCTGAATTTGATTGCTTCCACCAGTTCATGCATGGCCTCATCCATTCTGCTCATGATACATCTGTCCTTCCTACACTTCCATAATGATCGGCATGATCATCGGTCTGCGCTTTGTCTCTTTCCATACAAAATCACCTAAGGAATCCTTGATCTCATTTTTGATCTTGCCCCAGTCGGTAATTCCTTTATCCATACAATACTGCATCTTATCCTCAAGCAGATGCTTTGCATCCTCCATCAGACTTTCTGCACCCCTGACATACACAAATCCACGGGATACGATATCCGGTCCGGCAAGTACCTGTCCGGAACCACTCTCTAATGTCAGCACGACAATGATGATTCCATCTTCTGCAAGATGCTGTCTGTCACGGAGTACGATATTACCAACATCACCGACACCAAGTCCGTCGACCATGATATCGCCTACATGGACTCTTCCGGTCACTTCTGCCTTCTCGTCATCTAATTCAAGTACATCACCGGATGTCAGGATAAAGATATTGTCCTTGCTGATGCCAAGTTCTTCAGCCACTCTTGCCTGTGCCAAAAGATGACGGTACTCTCCATGCACCGGAACAGCATACTTCGGTTTTACCAGCGAATAGATCAGTTTGATCTCTTCCTGGCAGGCATGACCGGATACATGTACATCCTGGAAAATAACGTTTGCACCCTTCATGGAAAGTTCATTAATGATTCCGGAAACTGCCTTTTCATTTCCCGGAATCGGGTTGGAACTGAGCACGATCGTATCGTTCGGTTTGATCGTAACTTTTTTATGCATACCGCATGCCATACGGGATAACGCCGCCATGGACTCTCCCTGGCTTCCGGTTGTGATCATAACCGTTTTCTCATCCGGATAATTTTTCAGTTCTTCAATATCGATCAGCGTATTGTCCGGAATATTAATATAGCCAAGTTCAGACGCAATTCCTATAATATTTACCATACTGCGTCCTTCCACAACTACTTTTCTGCCGTATTTATAAGCTGTATTAATGATCTGCTGCACACGGTCTACGTTAGACGCAAATGTTGCAATGATGATCCTCGTGTTCTTATGATCTGCAAAAATCTCATCAAAGGTCTTACCGACTGTCTTTTCCGACATGGTAAATCCCTTGCGCTCTGCATTGGTACTGTCGCAAAGCAGTGCCAGTACACCTTTTTTACCGATCTCACCAAAACGCTGTAAGTCGATGGCATCACCAAATACCGGTGTATAATCCACCTTGAAGTCACCGGTGTGCACAACGATACCTGCCGGTGAATAAATGGCAAGTGCTGCTGCATCCTGGATACTGTGGTTTGTACGGATAAATTCTACACGGAAACAGCCTAAATTGATATGCTGTCCATATTTTACAACTTTACGCTTTACTTTTGTCAGCATATTGTGTTCTTTTAACTTATGTTCAATAATACCGATTGTAAGCTTTGTCGCATAAATCGGAACATTGATGTCTTTTAAAACATATGGGATTGCTCCGATATGATCTTCATGTCCATGTGTGATGAAAAATCCTTTGACTTTGTCAATATTATCTTTCAGATAAGTCACATCCGGAATGACAAGATCGATTCCATACATGTCATCTTCCGGGAAAGACAGACCACAATCCACAACAATAATGCTGTCCTCGTACTCAAAAGCTGTAATGTTCATTCCGATCTGCTCTAAACCGCCAAGTGGAATGATCTTAAGTTTTGAAGTTTTTTCTTTTTTTGCCTCTTTTACACTGGTTCTCTTTTTTCGTTCCGGTCTCTCTGCTTTTCTTGAATCATTCTGGCTGATTCCTGCCTCCTTATTCTCTTTCATATTCAATGTCCGCATCCTCTATCAATTCTGAAAATATTTTACCTACTGCCGCAAGTTCCGTGTCATCGTCTACCATCTCGCACACAACGTCATCGTCCTCTGTGGCTACCTCCTTTAAAATGTACGCATCACAGTCGCCATCTTCCTCTTCCGTGACAAAAAAATAACGCGTACCGTTTACCTGTGTCTCCTCCACAACAAAAAAATCAATGCTCTCTTTTGTCTGTGGATCCACAAATGTTACTTTTTCCATGTGCATCCTCCATGCATAACACAAAAACCGCATTCTAAAACCTGCGGCTTTTGTCAGAACCTGTTTACTTCTCTACGTGCATACTCCGATAATCCAGATATCCCTGCAAAATAAAGACTGCCGCGATCTCATCGACATATTTTTTGCGGTCTTCCCTGCGGATACCAGACTCCATCATGTGTTTATCTGCGGAAACAGTCGTCAGTCTCTCATCCCACAAAATGACTTCTAACCCTGTCCGTCTCTCTAACATCTCCTGAAACTCTTTTGTCTTTTCGCAACGCTCTCCTTCTGTGTTATTCATATTTTTCGGATAACCCAGAACAATACACTCCACCTGATATTCTGCGATAATCGCTTCGATCCTCGCCAAAGTCTGGCGCAGTTTATTAGGGGACTGGCGTCTTATGATCTCCAGTCCCTGCGCAGTTAATAAAAGCTCATCGCTGACTGCCACACCGACAGTCTTTGAGCCAAAATCCAAACCTAAAATCCGCATAAACTTCCTATTCCCAATGATTATTTTTGATATAAGCCTTTAAAACTTCTTCGACCAGTTCGTCACGTTCCACTTTCATGATCAGGCTTCTTGCATTATTATGACTGGTAATATATGTGGGATCTCCAGACATAATATATCCAACAATCTGATTCACTGGATTATAGCCTTTCTCGCTCAGTGCACGATATACAATCGTAAGCACATCGCCAACCTTTAACTCCGGCTCTTTCTCCACTCTGAAATATTGTGTATTATTGATATTCTGCATATTTTTCACGCCCTTATACCTGCTATAAAAAGCATTGCTAGTTTTTATTTTAATATAGTTTGTCCTAAAATTCAACCAAAAGATAAATATCGTCTTTTAATTTTCCTTTTATTTTTCCAGTCACAAACTGATTGGTCATATTTTCTTCTGTCTCAAATGCCACTTTGACATACTCTTTTGTGTATCCGGTAAAATACGTTTTTCCGTCTACCACAAGTTCTTCCTCTAACAGTGCCGTCTTTTCTTTTCCGACATAATAATTTCGGAATTCTTCAGACATTTTCTTTTCCAGTGACAGAAGGATATTACTTCTCTCTGTCTTTTTCTGCTCCGGCACCTGCTCCGGCATGACTGCTGCCTTTGTGCCTTCACGCACCGAATATTTAAAAATGTGCATCTCATAAAAATGTATTTTTTTCAAATATTCTTCTGTGATTTTAAATTCTTCCTCTGTTTCTCCCGGAAAACCAACGATCACATCCGTTGTGATTGCAGGATGTTCAAAATATTTGCGCAGCAGATCACATCCCGCCTCATATTCTGCAGTGTCATACCTGCGGTTCATCCGCTTTAAGACACTGTCGCATCCACTCTGCAAAGACAGATGGAAATGTGGACATATTTTTGTAAGCTCCGATAACCGTTTTGCAAAGTCTTCTGTCACAATACGCGGCTCTAAACTGCCAAGACGGATACGCTCGATTCCCTCGATTTCATGTACATGTTCAATCAGGGAAAGTAACGTTTCCCCGGTATCGACTCCGTAGGAACTTAAATGGATCCCGGTTAACACGACCTCTTTATATCCACTTTTTGCAAGTTCATTTATCTCATTTAACACATCTTCCATTTTGCGGCTTCTGACACGTCCTCTTGCAAACGGAATGATGCAGTAACTGCAGAACTGATTGCAGCCATCCTGTACCTTAATAAACGCACGTGTATGCTCTGCCGTTTTCTTTAAATGCAGTTCTTCATACTCCTGTTTTTCGTGATTGATATCAACAATCTGTGCCTGTTTTGTGTGTTCTTTTTCATACTCATTCAACAGTGTAACCAATTCATGCTTCTGGTTATTTCCGATCACGATATCAATACTTTCATCCACCAATGCCTGTGCCTCTTTTGTCTGCACATAACAGCCGGCTCCCACTACAATAGCATCCGGATTCATCTTTTTTGCACGGTGGAACATCTGTCTTGATTTACGGTCTGCCATATTGGTTACGGAACAGGTATTGATCACATATACGTCTGCAATTTCCGTAAAAGGAACAATCTCATAACCTGCATTTTCAAGGATCTGCTGCATAGCTTCCGTCTCATATGCATTTACTTTACACCCCAGATTGTGCAGTGCTGCTTTTTTCATTTTTTACCTCCATAATATCCATTTACTTGTTGACTTTTCCACGAAAAACCATTACTATAAAGATAACTTTAACAGCTAATTTTAAGGAGGTTTTTCATCATGAAAACAGTACAGATTTCTTTAAATTCTATCGACAAAGTGAAATCATTTGTCAATGCGATCACACAGTATGAGTATGATTTCGATTTAATCTCTGGTAGATACGTTATCGACGCAAAATCCATCATGGGTATCTTCAGCTTAGACTTATCCAAACCGATCGATTTAGCAATCCATGCTGAAGCTAATGTTGATGAGATTATGGAAACATTAAAACCATACTTAATCTAATCACAGATCAGATGTCATACCGCTTACGGTGTCACATAGATGGAACATAAACCACAGGTTATATACCTGTGGTTTTTTGTGTCCCAAAGTCTGCTGTCAGGGAAAAATCCTTCCTCGCGTTGCATCTTACAGCCTTAATCTGCTCTTTCCCCTGACCGTTCGTCTCCTATGCTTCGATATGGATCACTTCGACCGTATCAATTGCTTTCTGCATCAATTCATCAATCTTCTCAGAAAGTTTTTTCTCATCATTATGAATGACATTCAGACTCGGTTTTGTAACCGGATGCTTTGCAACGAAAATGGTACAGCAGTCCTCAAATGGAAGAATGGATGTCTCATATGCATCGATCTTCTCGGAAATCTCAACGATCTCCTGCTTGTCAAATCCAATTAACGGACGGTAAACCGGCATTGAGCATACCTCATTTGTCGCTGCAAGTGACTGCATGGTCTGACTTGCCACCTGCCCGATACTCTCTCCGGTGATCAGTCCTAAACATTTATTTTCTTTTGCAAAGTGCTCTGCTAACTTCATCATATAGCGGCGCATGATGATCGTCAATTCCTCATGCGGACACTGCTCGTAAATATAGAGCTGGATATCTGTAAAATTAACAACATGCAAATTGATCGGTCCGGAATACTTTGCAACGATTTTTGCAAGATCCACAACTTTTTGTTTTGCACGTTCCGATGTATAAGGCGGTGCATGGAAATAAGTCGCATCGATCGTCACACCTCGTTTTGCGATCATATAACCTGCAACCGGACTGTCGATTCCACCGGAAAGCAGCAACATTGCCTTTCCGTTTGTGCCGACCGGCATACCGCCGGGTCCTGGAATGACCGTTGAATATACATTGATCTGATTACGGATCTCCACATTAATTACAACTTCCGGTTTGTGCACATCCACGCGTGTCTCCGGAAATGCATTTAAAATGCGCTCTCCAAGCTGTGCATTGATCTCCATGGACTCAAGCGGATAGTTTTTACGCGCTCTTCTCGCATTTACCTTGAAGGTGAAATGTTTGTCCGGATAAGCCTCATCGATATGATGGATCACTTCTTCTGCTAATTTGTCAAATCCCTCGTCCTCTAAAATGACGACCGGACAGATTCCGACGATACCAAATACGCATTTTAATGCCTCCACTGCCTCGTCATAATCATATTCGCCATCCATCTCGATATAGATTCTTCCCTGCTCCTTGCGGATGCGGAATGTTCCATCTACTTTCTTTAACGCATGGTTCATCTGGCTGACTAACGCATCTTCAAACAGATAACGGTTTTTTCCTTTAATTGCAATTTCTGCATATTTTATCAAAAATGCTTTGTACATATTTTTTCCTTTCTATCCTTTACGATCAATGTCTGGTAAATTTTCTACGGAACGGGATGATCTCTTTTAACTGTGTAACTGCATAGTCAATTTCTTCTTCTGTAGTGTTAACACAGAAACTGAAACGGATTGTTCCCTCTAAATCTGCTTTTTTCAGTCCGATTCCCTGCAATGTTTTACTCGGCGCCGGTTTATTCGACGAGCAGGCACTTCCCGCAGAAACGTAGATTTCTTTTTCCTCCAGCGAGTGCAGCATAACCTCACTTCTTACCCCCTGGATCGTGACACTGACGATCTGTGGTGCGGAATCTTCCCCTGTCTTTCCGTTGATCTTTACACCCTCAATTTTTGTTACTTCCTCAATAAAATGCTTCTTCAGCGCATACATATGGGCAATTTTTGTATCAAAATCCTCGTAGATCTCCATTGCCGCCTCACCAAGTGCAGCCACTCCCGGAACATTCTCCGTGCCGGAACGCATACCTTTCTGCTGACCGCCACCGTAAATGATCGGTTTGATCTTTGTCTTGTCTTTGATATATAAAAATCCGGTTCCCTTCGGAGCATGGATCTTGTGACCACTGACAGAAAGAAGGTCTATCCCAAGTTTTTTCGGGCAGATACGGTATTTTCCATATGCCTGGATCGCATCCACATGAAAGATCGTATTTGCATTCTTTTCTTTTACGATTTTCGCAGCCTCCGCAATTGGTTCTACTGCGCCGATCTCATTATTGACCATCATCATTGAAACAAGGATCGTATCTTCACAGACTGCATCGCGAAGTTCATCCAATGAGATCTGTCCGTTTTCATCTACGGAAAGATAGGTCACACGAAATCCCTGTTCTTCTAAATATGCCAGCGGTGAAAGTACAGATGCATGCTCAATCGATGTTGTGATGATATGATTTCCCGCACGTTTATTTGCAAGCGCTGTTCCGATCAGTGCCATATTATTAGACTCCGTGCCGCCTGAGGTAAAAAGGATTTCCTTTTCATCTGCCTTTAAGGTTTTTGCGATCCGCTCTTTTGCCTCTTTGATATAACGTTCCGCTACAACTCCCATCGTATGAAGTGAGGATGGGTTTCCATAATCCTCCATCAACACTTTTACCATCAGATCTTTCGCACGTTCACTGCAGCGTGTCGTTGCTGAATTATCCAGATATGCCTGCATTTTTGTTACTCCTGTTCTGTTAAAAATAATATCATGATTTGTGTGTCAAAAGGTGGTTTTTAATTTTCTGATTGGCAAATTGCCCAAAACAGTGCCTGTTTTGGGCAATTTGCCAGCTACTAAGTTGTGAATCACCTTTTGAAACAAAAATCATATCCTCTGAGCTGTTAATTTCCATCAGACGGAACTGATTGTTCCGGGCACGACGTTTCGATATGATACATCAGGATCGCAAGTGTCGTAAATCCTGCCGTCTCGGTGCGGAGGATGCGGCTGCCAAGTGAGATCAGTTTCATTTCATCTTTTACCATTACAATCTCCTCCGGTGCGAAACCGCCTTCCGGTCCGATAAAAATACCGATGGACTCTCCCGGTCTGATCGCTTCTACCGCTTCTTTTGTCGCTGCCATACCACGCTCATTTTCATATGGAACGAGCTTTTGATCTAACATTTCAGCATATGCTACTGCTTCTTTATAGCTCATCGGCTCTGTGACTTTCGGAATCAGACTGCGTTTTGACTGTTTTGCTGCACTTTCCGCAATTCCCTGCCAGCGTGCTGTCTTTGCCGCCACTTTTTTTGCATCTAATTTTACCACACAGTTTTTCATCGCAACCGGAATGATCTCATACACTCCAAGTTCAACCGCTTTTTGGATGATTAGTTCCATCTTGTCATTTTTGGGCAGTCCCTGAAAAAGATAGATCCGGTTCGGCAGTTCGGTTCCCTTCTCATCTTTTTCTAAAATTGATGCACGCACAAAGGAATCCTCAATTTCTGCGATTTCACAAAAATAATTTTCCCCTGCCGGTCCGCTGATGCGGATCTTTTCTCCCGGCTTCATGCGCAGTACATTTTTGATATGATTGACATCACTGCCCTCGATCATCACAGAATCTTTCCCGATCTGTCCGCTCTCCACAAAAAACTGATACATTTTTTCTCATGCCCTTCTGTTCATTGCTACTGCTCACACTCTTTATCTCTTCTGGGCAGTAATATTGACCCACTCGCCCTGATGATTGATCTCAACTACAGTAAGACCTGCTTTTTCAATCGCCTCTTTCACCTGATCTTCCTTGAAATCAATGATACCGGAAGTGATAAAGTAACCGCCTTTTTTTAAGCGTGCCGGAATGACCGGAGCCATCGGAATAATGACATCTGCAAGGATGTTTGCCACAACAATATCATACTCCTCTGTACCGACTTTTTCCTGCAGTTCTACATCATCGATCAGATTGCCGACATAAAATGTTCCAAGTTTGCTGTCTAAGTGGTTAACTTCAAAATTCTCATGGGTGGAAGTCATGCAATCCGGGTCAAGGTCTGTTCCAACGACCTCAGATGCGCCAAGTTTTAATGCCACAATGGAGAGGATTCCGCTTCCACAGCCGACATCTAATACTTTCGGTGTTTTATTTTCCGGCGTATACTCTGCATTGCCACGGATATATTTTAAAAGCTGACGGATACATAACTGTGTTGTCTCATGTTTTCCGGTTCCAAAAGAAACGCCGGGATCGATCTCAATTAAGAATTTGTCCTTATCCTCTTCTTTTAATTCTTCCCAGGTCGGTTTGATTAAAATATCCTCGATGTAAAATGAACTGAAAAATTTCTTCCAGTTATTGATCCAGTCAAGATCTTCCGTCTGGTCAGAAGTGATCACACCGCTTCCGACATCCACGATCTTGCGGAGTTCTTCGAGTGCAATTTTTACCTGCTTTAATAATTCCGTGTAGTCCTCTCCATTATCCTCTAAGTAAAAGCTGACATGGCTCACACCATCGTCCGGTGGAAGTTCCGGCAGAAAGTCGATGAACATGTCTGCCTGGTCTTCTTTGGACAGAGGAATATTATCCTCGATCTCAACTCCTTCAATTCCTAAATCTGCCAGCATGGAACTCATGTAATCTTCCGCTGCAGTTGTCGTTTCTATTGTATATTTATTCCACTTCATACAAATTCTCCATTTCTGTGCTGCTTCTCCATGGTTACTGTTCAGACGCAAGCCTGATATCTGATATCTGCTGTCAGACTGTGCACCATAAAGTAAATTTCCGTTTACACATAGCTATCTGGTATGATAACACAAAATCGGGGATTTGGCAAAATAAACGTATTTTTTCTTTCGGGTACGGGGATACTGTGGGGTGTTGGGAAAAAAGTGAGCCGTAGTTTGTGGTTGTAGTGCTCCGGGGGTGGCGGATGGGGTGTTCCGTTATGCGAGGATAAGAAGCACTAAGTATGCCTGATGCAGGTTGTGGATGCTTGACGTGAACGTCAGCAACGAGCCGTCCATGGCTCGATGCTGACTTGTTCTGCCATCCGTGGCAGAACATCACTGGGTATTTATACAGGCATACTAAGTGCTTCTAATCCTCTTCTAAAGTCACTCCCCATCCGCCACCCCCGGAGCGCTACATCGAAGTCTGCGGCAATCCTTTTTTGCCAAAACCTACATTGTCAAAAGGTGCGTCGCAACGTAAAGCGTGGTAAATTGCGCAAAGCCGAGAATGGTTTTTGTGACTTTGGGAGAAAATTAGAAAATCTTAGTATGCCTGTTCACGCACAGTGTTGTGCTGCCATGGACGGCAGCACAAGTCCTAATGTGCCCGGACGGCACATTTAGGACGCACACGTCACTCCGCGATCACACCCCGGCAGGCATACTTAGTTTTTCTTATTTTCGTACAACGGAAACAAAACCAGAATCAGCTTTGCGCAATTTATCACTCATGAACCCCATACACCTTTTGACTCGTAACCCTAAAAAAAGGAGGAAATGCAATGCACTTCGAAAAAAACGATATCCCACCGGGATTTGGAATGCTGTTAGGACGAAACGAAAATGCGATGAAATGTTTTTTTGAAATGACGGACGCTGAAAAAGAAGATGTGATCAGAGAGACACAGGCTGCAAAATCGACTGACGATATCGCTCAAATCATAGAATGCAGGCTCCGGTAACATCCGTATACATGAAACAACCGGCTGAGCTGCCCCAGCCGGTTTATTGGATTATAATACTTTGGATAAGAATTCCCGCAATCGCGGACTCTTCGGATTCGAGAAAATCTCCTGCGGAGTATTTTCCTCCTGAATGATACCATCGTTGATAAACATGACGCGGTTTGCAACCTCGCGGGCAAAGCCCATCTCATGTGTGACGACTACCATGGTCATGCCGTCTGCTGCAAGTTCTTTCATAACGCTAAGTACCTCGCCGACCATCTCCGGATCGAGTGCGGATGTCGGTTCATCAAATAAAATGATGTCCGGGTTCATGGCAAGGGAACGCACGATGGCAATACGCTGTTTCTGTCCGCCGGAAAGCTGCGCCGGATAAGCGTCTGCCTTATCGGCAAGTCCAATGCGGCTTAAGAGTTCTTCTGCCTTTTTCGCAGCTTCCTCTTTGGTCATTTTCCCGAGTTTGACCGGAGCTAACATGATATTTTCACGGATCGTCATATTTGAAAACAGATTAAACTGCTGGAACACCATTCCGATTTTTTCACGGACATGATTGATATCCACAGACGCATCTGTCATATCTGTACCCTCGAACAATACATGACCTCTTGTCGGAACTTCAAGTAAATTTAAAGAACGCAGGAATGTCGATTTTCCGCATCCGGATGGACCGATCAGTGCCAGAACGTCTCCCTTTTTAATGGTTGTGGAGATACCTTTTAAAACTTCGTGATCTCCATAGGATTTATGCAGATCGTTTACCTCAAGAATGACTGTATTATCGCTCATTGCTTCTTAACTTCCTTTCTAACAGATTTACCACCTTGCTCAGTCCCATCACCATGATAAGGTAAATCAGGGCAACTGCGATCAGCGGCATAAATGCCTCATAAGTTACACTTCGTATGATATCTCCACCTTTGGTCAGATCCATAAGTCCGATGTAACCGCTGATGGACGTCTCTTTTAAAAGACTGATAAACTCATTACAGAGTGCCGGAAGGATATTTTTTACCGCCTGTGGCAGGATGATCGACATCATGGTCTGCTTGTAATTAAGTCCAAGGCTTCGTCCCGCTTCAAACTGTCCGATATCCACTGCCATAATTCCGGAACGGACAATCTCTGCAACGTATGCTGCGGAGTTTAAACCGAATGCAATGACCGCCACAACAATTTTTCCGGTATCAATACTCTGGAAAATAACATAATAAATGATCAAAAGCTGGATCATAACAGGCGTTCCTCGCACAATGGTCAGATACAGCTTACAAAGTGCATTCAGGATTGTCAGTCCGCCGTTTCTGTCATGATTGGTACGGACGATTGCGATCAGAAATCCAAACACAACACCGACTAACAATGCAAGCACAGTAATCAAAAGTGTATTTCCAAGACCTTTTAACAGGTACACATAACGGCTGTCTTTTACAAAATTATCATAAAACTTTTCACCAAGACCTACTTTTTCTGAAGTTACCGTATCATCTTTTACAATGATGACCTGCTTTGAAGTCGTATAAGTATCAGTAAAATTAACATTCTTTTTCCGCTCCTCTGTCACAGTAAAGCCCGCTGCTCCGATATCGACCTTACCAGTTGAGATTGCCGGAATAATCGAGTCAAATGCCATATCCTCGATTTTTAATTCCATACCAAGTTCATCACTGACAGCACGCATGATATCCATATCAATTCCTACGATCTGTCCATCTTCATAGCTCTCATATGGTGGAAACTCTGCATTTGTTCCGATTGTCAGCGTCCCGTTTTCATGGCTGACATCCTTCGTCTCATAAGGAAATTTTCCAATTTCATCTTCGGTACCGATATAATTTTTCTGGATATTGGCAATCGTACCGTCTGCCTTTAATTTTTCAAGTGCTTTGTTGACTTTGTCTAAAAGATCCGTATTTTCTTTTGCAATGACAAATGCATATTCCTCAAGGGTAAATTCTTCGTCTAGGATACGGATTCCTGTATTCTGTTCCACAAACTTAAGTGCCGGCTGTTCATCAATAACAACGCAGTCAATCTTTCCCTGCTTTAATGCCTGAATTGCATCCGCACCTTTGTTGTAGCGCTCCACCACGGTGCCGGAACCATCATTTTCATAATCACTGACATAAATATCACCTGTGGTTCCAAGCTGGACACCAATCCTCTTTCCCGGAAGATCATCCGCAGAATTCACGGTTCCAGATGTATTTTCCGTACTCTGTGCCTCATCTGCCGCCATCACTTCATATCCTGTGGCACCGATCAGTACGGCACAGAATAAAAGTAAAGCTGCAAGTAAACGTTTACCTGTTTTCTTCATGGTCTTTTTCTCCTCGTTTTCGTGTATAAATATTCATTTTTCTGAGTAGGTAGTATAGCATACTTTTTTGCTAAAAGAAAGTATTGCTGCATATTTACCATATCTCTACATATACTCTCTCATCTGATCTACCAATGATAACACGAACTTTTGTCCATCAATTCCGACCGCCTCATCGAATTTTTCTCCGTTGACAATGGAATTTGACAGGATCCGCACACCAAGGAACGGTACGCCATAAGAAAGGCAAAGCTGCGCTGTGGCTCCCGACTCCATATCTTCCACGGCTGTATGATACCGCTCTCTCAAAAGTGTGATCCGGTCAATCTGGCTGTTCCACTCATCCCCGGAACCGATCACTCCACGGCCGATGTGATATTTCGTTTTTACCTGCTCTGCCGCTTTAAGCAGTCTCTCATCACACGGATACTCTGTTACCTTTTTTGTCTTTCCAGTTTCCCTGTAAAAGATTTCCACCGGAAGCAACGAAAAACCTTTTGCATCCATTCCTGCGCCTTCCTCCGAAAATGCATATGCGACTGCTCCAATCGGGATCACTTTTTCTCCAAGCACGATGTCCCCTCTGTGAAACTTTTTATCGTGGCCACCGCCGATTCCCTGGTTTATGACCGCCCACGGCTTAAAATATGCCAGCGCAAGACTTGTCGCAGCTGCCGCATTGACCATCCCCTGAAATGTCTTTGAGATGATGACAGGCTCTCTTTTCGTGCCAAGAAATCCCGTATGAAACTGCCAGTTTCCAATGGTAACACACGCATGCTCTTCTAAATGTTCTATTAAATATGCCGTCTCGGTATCCATAGCTCCCTGAATCAGAAGTGATGCCTGTTTCGTAAAATCATAATTATTCATCGTATTTATTTTCTCCTTTTTTCCCGTTCAATTTTTTCTTGACGAACCGTAATATCTGTTTTATCGTAGTTTCATAATACATTGTCCGCCGCAAAAAAAGCAATAGACAGAGGATAAAAAACCACTTTTGTTACTGCACATTTTCGGTCAGGTCATTCCCGTAACAATATTTTAAACACAAACATGGAGGAATCTTATGGAAAAAATAGCAAGTTTTACGATTGACCATATCAAATTAGAGCCGGGTATCTATGTATCAAGAAAAGATAACATTGGTTCCGAAGTTATCACAACATTTGATCTGCGCATGACTTCCCCAAACGATGAACCGGTTATGAATACCGCAGAAGTACACACGATCGAGCATCTTGGTGCCACATTTTTAAGAAATCACCCTCTTTATAAGGATAGAACGATCTATTTCGGACCGATGGGATGCCGCACCGGATTTTATCTGCTGCTCGCAGGCAATTACACATCCAAAGATATCATAGGGCTCATCATAGAAATGTTTGAATTTATCCGCGATTTTCATGACGAAGTACCTGGTGCCTCTCCAAAGGACTGCGGTAACTACTTAGATATGAACCTTGGCATGGCAAATTATCTTGCCAGCCGTTATTTAGAGAACACACTGTATGGAATTGATGATGCACATCTTATTTATCCGGCTTAAAAATTTTACCAGACCTTGTGAATAATATCCGGCTGGTAATCTATAACCGCAAATGGGCATATAACAAAAAATTTTTTCTGCTATATGCCCATTTCGTATTTTCAGCCGTTTCTGTTATATTTTTATAAGTTCAAAATCGTTCATATATCATGATCACAAGTTTTTTCCAACCTGTTTTCTCTCATCTAAAACATCAAATTTCATCTTAAAAAATGCTATGATCTCCTGCCAGATTTCTTTCTGAAAGAAACGGATATCCGCATGATCCGCATCCTCAATTTCTAAAAGTGTGACATCACAGCCTGCTTTTTCAAGTTCATCATGCAGTTCCACTCCCTGCGCAAATGGTACAGTCTTATCACATTTGCCATGGATAATAAAAAACGGTGGAGCATCTTTGGTCACAAAGCTGACCGGACAATATGCAAGTGCCTCCTTTTGATTGCGCATCACATTTTTTCCTAACAGTAATGACTCCGGGGATGCCGCACACTGCTCCTCATTTTCATACAAAAAACCACGGAAATCTGTCGGCGGATACCAAGGACATGCTGCCTGCACTTTGCTGGAACAGGAAAGATATTCTCCTGCCTCATATGCCGGATCATCGCACAATGCCGCCATACAGGCTAAATATCCCCCCGCCGACTCGCCCATCACTCCGATGTGTGCTTCATTGATGTGATACCTTGCGGCATGCGCACGCAGATAGCGGATCGAAGCTTTTACATCACAGAGCTGCGCCGGAAATTTTGCTTCATTGCTGGTCCGGTACTGTACGGATGCCACAACAAAACCTGCTCTCGCAAGTTCACTCAGATATGCTAAATGTGCCGACTTGTCAATGCTCTGCCATGCACCGCCACAGATCCAGACGATACAGGGATAATCGTGTGTCGTATCTTCCGGATAGATAAGATCCATACGAAGATCCTGCGTTGTATGCCCGAACCATGCATCTGTCTGTGCAAATGTGATATTTGTAATCACGGAGTACTGCGGTGCAACCGGTTTCACATGAATTGTTTTTCTCATACTGATTCTCCATTCCGACGCTGTTTTTTATCTCTTCTTTAGTCTGCCATTGCTTTTTTGATCGCCCCAAGCAGTTCCTCATAGGTCTCGTATGCCGGGATATCCGGATAATCTGCCTTGATCTTATCAGTGGAACGGAATAAAAATCCTGCCTTGCTCGCCTGGATCATTCCAAGATCGTTATAGGAATCTCCACTTGCGATCGTGTCAAATCCGATTGACTGCAATGCTTTTACCGTGGTTAATTTAGACTGTTCCACACGCATCTTAAAGCCTGTGATTTCACCATCTTCTGCAACTTCTAAGGAATTGCAGAATAACGTCGGCCAGCCTAATTTCTCCATCAAAGGAGATGCAAACTGGGTAAATGTATCACTGATTAAAATTACCTGTGTGAAAGAACGAAGTTCATCTAAAAACTCTTTTGCACCCGGCAGCGGATCAATCGTTTTGATAACATCCTGAATCTCTTTTAAGCCAAGTCCGTGCTCTTTTAATACACTAAGTCTCCATTTCATCAGTTTATCATAATCCGGTTCATCGCGGGTTGTTTTCTTTAACTCCGGAATACCGCTTGCCTCTGCAAATGCGATCCAGATCTCCGGTACTAATACTCCCTCTACATCCAAACATGTAATATACATAAAACTCCTTTCCTGCGCCCTCAATACGCATATCAGGTCTGTAAATACAGCTCCTGTTTTCTGCTTTTACTTTCGTTTTGTATCACTTTACTTCGTTATACTAACATATTATTTCCCACGATGCAATTCCTGTTTTCCACTGTCAGAAACAACAGAATGCCCCACATTACCGGAGCGACTGGTAAGGAGTGAACAGTAACTGCCCCACGTGAACATTTATGTATCACTCTGTTCCTGCTTCAGCTCATACTGCTTCAACAGCCTGTCATACTCACGGTTGATCTCCTGAAGTGTTTCCGTATCCCCACAGAGATTGTCCGGATGATAGATTTTTAGCAGCTGTTTATACCTTTTCTTTAAGGCACTCTTACTTTCCACACCGATGAAAAACAATTCCCCGCGTACTACATTTTCCGTCCCCACTGTCAGCATATCACGTGCTTCCTGTTCTCTGACATATTTATAAAAATCCCGCTGTTTTTTCATCTGGATCTTTTCATCTGCGAGCTGCGAAAGTTCTTCCTCTAAGATCTTCCACTTTGTCTCAAACAGTTGTTTTTCCCTTTTCATGCTGTCCTTTTCAAACTGACAGTGCGTGGAAAACTCCTTCTTTTCCCGCTCAAATCTTAAGCGCTCCTCTTCTAATTTTTTCTTTTCCTCTAAAAAATCCCGCCTCTGCTGCTCTAACTCGGCAGTTTTTTTATATTTCCAATCCTGATGCAGGGTCTTTGTTCTTTTGATCCTGAAAACCGACCGATCCATTTTTTACAAAAACCCCCTCTTATTCCGTCTTACTTTCTTCGTAGACTTTTCTGATCTTATTTTCGATCTCAATAAAGACATCCACTAAAACCGGATCAAAATCCCTGCCACGTCCCTCTACTATAATATGAAAACATTGATCTAAAGGCATTGCATCTCTGTAACAGCGCTTTGCCGATACTGCATCAAATACATCCGCAACCGCCATGATCCTTGCACATAACGGAATTTCTGTCTCTTTCAATCCATCCGGATATCCGCGCCCATTCCATTTCTCATGGTGATGCGCTGCCACTTCATATGCCATCTCTTCGTACGCATCATTTCCCAGATGCCCGAATGTCTCCCGGATGATCTTTCCGCCTTTTTGGGCATGTGTCTTCATAATTTCAAACTCTTCATCTGTCAGTTTCCCCGGCTTCTGCAAAATTGCATCCGGTATCGCGATCTTGCCGACATCATGCATTGGTGCCGCCATCACAAGATTTGCCACATAATCATTTGTCAGCTGCTCCTTATAAAAACCGCGGCTTCGAAGTTCCTCTGCCAGCAATTTCACATACGCAGTTGTACGGCGGATATGCCCTCCCGTATTGTCATCACGGTTCTCCACCAGTGTTGCAAACCCCATCACCATCTCTTCATTGTTTTTCTGGAGTTTCGCATAGAGCGGTGTCTCCTGATTCAGATAAATTCCCACGATCACAACCGCCGAAACCAGACTCGTCAGCAGTGCCTCCGGGAAAAACATCTGATATGCCGTCACCCCGATTGTCACTAACAAATAAGTAGATATTGCAATCTGCTTATGCCGGTCAAGACTTTTCCAGCTATGTATAAAAATACCACTTGCGGCAAGTACATACACTGCCACCATCACAAAACAGGTATATGCTGATATTCCCATCGAATAATTGGTAAATGTTCCTTTACGGTATTCAAGCTGTGGCATAAATACGATCACGACCACAATATTAACCAGAAGCGGCAGCAAAAGTCCGATGCGTACCTCTCTTTTCTGTGGCAGTCCTCTTGTAATATCGTACATATATAAGAACATCAAAAACACAAAAATATCCAGAAACGAGAGAAAACACATATGTAAAAACATATTAACAGAAACGGGAACCTCCGCTAAATGATTGACGGTATATGCAGTTGCTCCATCAAAGAAAATACCAACAATTCCTGTTGTCAAAATAGCATCAAACAACAGGTTTTTCTTTTTCATCTGATAAATCTTTTTTTCTCTGATATAAATACACGCCACATAAAGGACAATGATCATGCATCCAATCTGTAATTTACAGTATTCCATTTCGTCTCCTGTCCCACATTATGGATCATTCTTTTGTTTTATATGCTAAAACAGACAGAACCAAAGGTGGTTCTGCCCGTTTTCATTCCGCTGTCCGTCAATCATGCAAACATGTTGACTCATCCACACTCATTAAATCCTACAGTTTCTGGATTCTCTCCATAGCTGCAAGAGTATTCTCGTAAGTACCAAATGCTGTCAGTCTGAAGTATCCTTCACCACTCGGCCCGAATCCGGATCCCGGTGTACCAACCACATTGGCATTCTCAAGCAGGTAATCGAAGAAATCCCAGGAAGTCATCTGATCCGGTGTTTTTAACCAGATATATGGTGCATTCACGCCGCCAAATACGGTATAACCGGCTTTCGTCAGTCCTTCTTTGATTGCTTTTGCATTCTTCATATAATAGCCAACCTGCTCTTTTAACTGTGCTTTTCCGGCATCGGAATAGACTGCCTCGCCGGCACGCTGTACGATATAAGGTGCACCATTGAACTTTGTTCCGTGGCGTCTTGCCCACATCGCATTTAAGGATACATCCCCACATTTTAATTCTTTTGGAACAACCGTGAATCCAAGACGTACTCCGGTAAATCCTGCGTTCTTTGAGAAGCTGCGAAGCTCAATGGCACAGGTTTTTGCACCTTCACATTCATAAATAGAGTGTGCCACATCATCCTCACTGATATATGCCTCATAAGCTGCATCATAGATAATGACTGCGCCAACTTTATTTGCGTAATCTACCCACTCCTGTAACTGTGATTTCGTGATCGTTGTTCCGGTCGGATTGTTCGGCAGACACAGATAAATGACATCCGGTGTCTCCTTTGGAAGTTCCGGTACAAAGTTATTATCACTGGTACATGGCATATAGATCACGTCACTCCACATCTGCGTATCTGCATCATAGGTGCCGGTTCTTCCAGCCATAACATTAGAATCTACATAAACCGGATATACAGGATCACAGACGGCGATCTTATTATCCTGTGCAAAAATCTCCTGAATATTTCCGGAATCACTCTTTGCTCCGTCAGATACAAAGACTTCGTCCGCGGAAATGTCACATCCTCTTGCTTTGTAATCATTTGCCACGATAGCATTTCTCAAAAAATCGTATCCAAGATCCGGTGCATAGCCGTGGAAAGTTTCCGCATGTCCCATCTCATCGACTGCCTTATGCATTGCATCAATAATGGCCGGAGCGATCGGCTGAGTCACATCACCGATGCCAAGACGGATGATCTGTTTCTCCGGATTTGCCGCAGAATATGCGCTTACTTTCTTTGCAATGGTAGAAAATAAATAGCTTCCCGGAAGTTTCTGGTAATTGTCATTAATTTTAAACATGTCCTTACTCCTCACTTTGCATTCAAAATACAAGTTAACGTTATCTAACTGTCATACAGTATAGCATTGTGTGATAGGTCATGCAAGCATTTTTTGTTTACCTGGAATCAAAAAATATTGTCTCACCTAATCTGATATTTTTTATCCATAATTCCGATCCCAAAATCATTGATTTTACAGGCTTATCTCATATTTTAGTTTCCGCCAGAAGTTCCACCCATGCCACGCGAAATCCTGCATTCGCCGCTACCCGCTGTGACGCAAGATTTGACATACTGGTTCCATAATACGGCACTTTTCCCAATTTTTCTATCTCTTCTTTTAAAATTGTGACCAAAGTGGTCGCGACATGCCTGCCCTCTGCCTCTTTTTCCACATTGATCCCGATCTGCCAGAACAGCGGACTGTCTGCGCTTGCCCCCGCCATACCGATGATCTTTCCATCCAAAATCGCTGCCACTCCCAGCATATCGGGTGATTTTTCGTCAAAGCAGAATGCCTCGTCAAACCGGTCATCCCCTGCAAACTGCAGGATCTCCCCACGGTCATATGTTCGGATTTCAAATCCTGTCCCTTTTTCAACGCCCTCTGTTTCCGGCAGAAAAAACGGATGTGCTGTTTTTAACTGGCAGCCGTATGGTTTTAAAATGCGGTCCAGTTCCCGGAAGTTTCCGACATCCATAAACCATGCGCCGGGGCAGGTTTCGTATTTTTCGCGGCAGAGTTCTATGATCTCCTTTTTTCCGGTGAAAATCAGTTTTCTGTTGACTGCGGTTATTTTCAGGGCACAGTTGTCCTGGTCTTCGAATCTGCGCCGTCCTTCGAGACTGCGGTATTCGGTGAAGTGGTTTCCCTGGTCGAGGATGTCTGCGGGGGTGCAGCAGTAATCTAAGGCGAGCTGGCGGCTTAGTTGTTGTCTATATTTCATCGTTGTTTTTTCCTCCTTTTTCCTTGTGGTAATTTACGGCAAAAGGTGTTGCCAGCCGTTAGGCTGTGAACACCTTTTGATTTAGATTGTCACATATTTTTTTAGTAGTTAACTCCTATGAATATACATCCTTGTCAAGTTGGGTTCGTCGTCGCCCTGTACCATGCATAGAAATTCCCAGCCATAGCGCTCATAAAATGAGGTATGGTCTGTGATAAGGTAGAGGGTGTCGATACCTTTTTGTTTCATATCGGTGCAGACATAGTCGAGCAATGCACCGGCGATTCCGTGACAGCGTTTGTCCTTTTCTGTGTATACAGCGCAGACGTTTGGTGTCAGGTCTTTTCTGTCATGAAAATCATTTTCTATGACACCCATTCCCGCGATGATGCGTTCATTTTCCATAGCAACATACCACTGCGGGACTGATGTTTTGTCTGCCAGGCATTCTTCCATGCTGCTTTGATATGCCTCTAACGGGATACCCCATTTTTCATGGAACCACTGTGCTGCCTGTTCTTTAATCTCCGGCCGGTCTGTCAGACGGATGATTCTGTATGGTACTTTCCGCTCACAGACGGAAGTGATCATAGAATCTCCTTCGGGATAATATTCAAAGGTCACATCATCTCCCACGACTGGAAATTCTCTATGCTCCCGCTCAAAGTTCTCCGTTAATTTCCCCTGCAGTTCTTTCTCCCAGAATTTTATAATATAAGTATTTTCCCGAACCGCACAGATTTTTCCCAGACGCTCTCTGTGGAGCCACTGGCAGGTAAGATCAAGTGGTTCGTGATACGGGAACTGTTTTGTCAACGCATCCACTGCTGCCTGATTTTCCACCTGTTCAAATATTTCACTCTTATAAAATTTTCCGTGGATCTTCGAAAATTTTTCATCATCCAGCGGATATGCCATAAATGCATCAAAATTGCTGCCATCTGCCGTGGTGATTCCAAAGTGGCCGCAGGTCTTAAATCCGTGTTTTGGGTAGTAATCCGGCTCTCCGAAAATAATGATCCCCGCATATCCGGCATCTCGCGCCAATGGAATCGTCTCCTGCAGCAGTTTTGTCCCGATTCCCCTATTGTGGCAGGTCGGTTCTACTGCCAGTGGTCCAAACGTCAGTACCTCATGCACTTTTTCTTTATCTATCACTTTCGCTTTCGAATACATGATAACTCCGACGATCCGCCCGTCTTCCACTGCAACCCGGCTAAGTTCCGGCACATAACAATCCGCATTTCTTAAAATATGCACCAGAAAATGCTCATTGCATCCCGGTCCATGCATATTCCAAAATGCCCGAAGCGTCATATACTCTGTTTTTTTATAATCTGATTCTGTTTCTTTTCTAATTATAATCTGACTCAATGTTTTTCTCCCTTATTCTGTTTTTCATTTACAATTTTACGGTGGATTTTGTTTTTGAATATGAAATGTTCCCTGATTCCGGACTATTTGAAAAAGAAAAAGCCGCAGCAGGATATGCCACGGCAAATAAATATCTGATATCGTTCTTTTATCGACAAGCAGGTGCAAACCGAGGTAATATAACATATTCAACTCTGACAATTCTACTTAATGCAATAGCCATCTTTATTACCTCTCTTTCTGCTTTCGATCCGTTTATTTATCACCCGCCAGCAGTGGCGGACTTTGTCTACTTTTCTATCATATGCACATGACGGCATTTTGTCAACAACTATTATTGATTCTTATTATAATTTCCCAGCCACACAATCACATCTTTCAGGGATGGCAGTTCCGCCGCGGCCATTTTACGAAATTCTAAGCCAGGCATTTTGATATCCGGGATACAGATGACATCTATGCCAGCAGAATGTGCCGCCTGTATCTCAGAAAAATACGGATACGAATTTCAGGTGAGGAGTGCCCTTTACAGTCCGGTCGAATACATCCAGAGAAATCTGCTTTTTAACGCTGCCAAATTGTTGGCAGATACTGACAAACCGGTTACTGATATTGCATTAAGCTGTGGCTTTTCAAATCCAAGCTATTTTTCGAAACAACTCCGTGAGCTGATGGACCGCACTCCCAGCGAATACCGGACTATGGTCAGGGAACAGCTGGATACTTTTTACTTCTATCCTGCTATATGGTACAATAAGAAATAATTTGACGAATTGGAATTTAACGCTTAAAAAAAGGAGAAATCAACATGGCAAAGAAAGAAGAAAGATTTGAAGTTACATTTAGAGACGGAAGTCAGCTTAAGGATGAAGGAGTTCGCCAAATCCTTGTAGATAAGGAGACTGGGGTTAACTATCTTTGTTGGAAATCTGGATATGGAGCGGCTATTACACCTCTTCTGGATTCAGAAGGAAAAGTCATAGTTACAAAGTAAAATCGAAGTTTCAGGAGGAAAATCATGAGCAGTAGGGGAATTTTTATTTTAGCGATTACATGGATTGTTATGTCACCGTTTTGGTTCTGGGCAGAAAATATTGCGTTAGGTATCATATGGCTATGTGGCGGAGTCATTGAACTATTTATTGCGTTAGTGAGACGCAGCAAAGAGAAGAAAAGCAAGTAAATTCCAGTTTAGCAAATCGGGATTGGTTATCAGGTGGGGAAAATCTACCGGTAATATTGCTGGGATATTATTAAAGACAAACGGACAGCCAACAATAAGCTGTCCGTTTTATAATGGAAAAGGCAAAATTTCTCCTATCAAATCTGGAAAAATGAAAATTTTTTACAAAATCTGCATTTTCCTCATAGTTTTTCCGAACAATATAGCTGCAATCAGAATAGACAATACATCGGCAACCGGCTGCGCCCGTACAAGTCCGGTCATTCCTATAACAGCCTGCAAAATGAATAATGCAGGAATGAAAATGATTCCCTGACGGCTCATGCTGATAAGCAGTGCTGGAGTTGCGGCTCCCATTGCCTGAAGCGCATTGACCAATACATAAAACACGCCAAAAAGAAAGCTGGTGGAAAGAAGTATTCTTGCAAACTGAACTGCATAGGAAAAAGCAGTTTGATCTGTAAGAAAAGCACTGACAATCTGATTGGTAAATACATAACAGATAGCTGCAAGAACTGTTCCTAAAATAAGTGCAAAAATAATAGTAAATTTAAAAACTTCTTTAAAGCGTTTCCATGTTTTAGCACCTACACAATAACCGAGAATCGGCTGTACACCCTGACCTAAGCCCATACAGATCATACCGGTGATTGTGATTACTTTCATTGCAACACCCATTCCGGCAACAGCCATATCTCCATGGTGTGACATCTGGCTGTTAATAATGATCTGTGACACACTCATCAATACATCACCTAAAGCAGCAGGAACACCAATAGACAGAACACTGGCTGCGATTCCCTGTTTTACAGTAAAATCTTTCAGTCTGATGGAGAGCATGGATTTTCCTTTCAGAAAATAAGAAATATAAAATCCTGCACCGAAAATATTTCCAATCACGGTGGCGATTGCAGCTCCCTTGATATCCAGTGTAGCCGATATCATTTCAGCGTCAGGTGTTGCGAAAGCATCGTATTACAGAAATTTCTCTTCAATCGAAGACGTTATATATTTTTATATTGACCAGATGAATGAAGAACTTGCTGAGCTGATGCCAAAACAACATGATATCAATATGAAAACGATCCAGCAAAATTTGATTATTTTGTATAAATACTATCTGGAACATAGAGAAGAAATTTTACTGTTGTGTTCCAATGGATTTTATGAACTGATTCAGGATAATACAGATCAGTTCCTTATCAATGCGATTGGAGATATGCCGTCCAATTCGATTGACTGTTATAATATATTTTTACTGTCTGGTGCAATATGCCACGTTCAGATTGAATGGTTAAAAAATAAAGCCCCTGAATCACCAGAGGCTTTTGCAGATTTTAATATGACATTTATCGAAAATAATAAAGGGATTTTAAAACCTAAAATTTGATACAACAATTATTGATAGAAAAATCAGAAGCATTTCAATCAGTTCACCATGTTGCTTTTATTTTGTGTTATACTATTTTATATGATTTTCTTGCC